>Ga0068712_1001404_pt1 | contig 34407 bp, 25 predicted proteins | sample MTBAKSrepl1MetaG_FD_62987 | JGI IMG/M metagenome (GOLD analysis project Ga0068712, IMG submission 62987) | Enrichment culture microbial communities from Arthur Kill intertidal strait, New Jersey, USA, that are MTBE-degrading - MTBE-AKS1... | ecosystem: Environmental > Aquatic > Marine >... | reverse complement strand
AACTCGTCCCCTCTCAAGGGTGGGTCAAACCCGCCGCCTATGGGTGGGTCACACTCGCCGTTCATACATGGGTCAAACTGGGCGGCTACGGATGGGTCATACTATCGCGGCTACTGACAAAAATAATAAATGACTTACAAGGTTTTAATAGGTAGAAAGCGTTTTTATATTCGGAAGATAACCTCCTGGAAAGGAGCATTTAGTCAAAATCTGATATAGCCTTTGGAGGTCGTCTCAAATTCGGAAAGATCGCTATTAGAAGCTTTGACAAAAAAATATTAAGCGCTGCAAATTACATCTAGATTGACTCCGATTGTCTCTTTTAGATAGCTGTCCGTAGCAGCAAGCACAGCAGTTTGATCTGCACTATGGCTGGCGCGAGAAAGACCCGGTTGAACAATAATAATTTCAGCTCTTATTTCCTTAAATCGACTCGTCTTGACAAATCTATTTATATCTGATGCCTGGCCCAATAGAAAACGAGTTAAACGAGTCATATCTTGTAACTTCTTTTCTCTTTCTACTACATGACGGCAAAGATCCTTAAATTTCCATTTCCATTTGGCTGATCTGATAGCTTGTGATGACACTTCAACAACGTCTTTGACTCGTTCGCCAGCCGTCTGTCCTTTGGTAAATTTGCAGTGAACTAGCGCCAACCGAATATGGTCGATCTCTTCCTTTAAGCATACTAGGTCTGCAGCCTCACCTGAAGCATCATCATCGAAAACGATATCAAAATTTCCCTCAACAAACTGATTTGCAGCACGCCATTGAATTGAATCTTCGCGCTGGACCCCCTTTTTCCAAATTGATTCCTTGGTTAAATCAACTCCTTCCCAGTCCCAAACTTCAAATCTTTCATCTGGGAAAACTAAATCCCGTGTATGTTGAGGCCTGATAAGCAAATTCCCATCAAGCTCGGACAGATCAACAAATCGGATCATTGGAGGATAATTTGAAAAATACTCCTCAATCGGCATTTCTAAATTTCCTACCCGTATCTTAATCACGGTTTCTAATGTATTTAAGACCTTGAAACCCTCTTCTCCACCAATAGTCATTATAAGGTTAGCCCAAGACTCCTCTGAGTTACTTTTAAGACAAAACTCTACACTACTATTAAGCATATCTGCTCGTACAATATCGATATCGAACATTGAAATTGATTGTTCCTCTTCGCCTTTACTTAAAGTGATTCGTTCCTCTGATTGCTTTAGCAATTCATACGGCCACTCTATACTGAGAATTGCTTTGTCCGGCAGAGACTCGACTTCTTCAGGAATCATCACATTAGCGATTATCTCTCTTGTATCTATCGAATCATCCCTAATTTTGTTTCCTACGGATTCACACCACTTAACCAATTCAGGGATATTTCCTGGCATTCTTGCCCAAACCCTGCCCTTATAGGAACAGCCGATAGTTACCAGATGCCCATTCTCCCATCCTACGCCATTCAAATTAGATTTTACTGATCCTGCGCGTTCCGAAATGCTTAAAGCTTCGGCAACGTCGGATCCTGTGTAAAGCGCGTATCTCAGATTACGACGACCATGCTTCCGGACTCCAACATTTTGAAAAACAAGACGATTAATATTTCCAAGAGAGCGGAAAATTATGTCACCTGAAATCAATCTTGTGGCACCAACTGCTTTTGCTATCCCTTCATGGTCTGAGGACTTATCGCTCGATGATAAGTAAAGAAGTCTATGAGTAGGGTCAAAATGAAGAACATATAAATCCCAAATTCTGTCATGCAAGTTCCTTGATCTTGTCCACCTGATAGGAGGCTCCAATCTTGTTATAAAATAGAGGGTCTTGGACTCATTGTGAAGCCATACTCTATGCACATGAACCCCTTTTGATATACCTTCAAAGAATTTTTTCGGCCGGAAATCGGTTGCCTCATACATAAGAGTGCTTAATGTCGGACGTAGTAGGTGATGAGAAATTTCGATTTTGCCATCATCTTCGGTTTGATCGAGTCTTTCAGAAGAATTAAGAAATTCTATTAGTTGTGAATGTTCTTTGGCTGCTTCCGAACTAAATTCGCAAAGTAGGTGGTTCCAATCAGCATCCTCGCTATACAATCGTTCTAAAGCGGAGGATACATCTTGATCCGCTATATTGGCGATCACTGTAGCATCGCCAATATTCTCGCCCCCAGTACGCGTGAACCTGCCCGTAAACTGAAGAAGTATTGCAAGGCTCTTATGCGTATCATGCACAGCCGCCACCTTAAGTTGTGGTAAATCAAACCCCTCGCCGAGCATATTCACGCACACGATTATGCGACTTTGCCTGGACCAAATTTTTTCAAACGCAGCTTCAGAATCAGATATCTCCGAGTGGATAATTACTGGATTCAAGTCTGATGCAATTCTTTGATAAATTGTCAATACTGTTTGCGCCCTATCGATATTAGCGCATCGTGCCATCATCAAATGATCCTTGCCCAAGCCAATATCATCACGAAGTTGCTCCACAGCCGCGATCGCTATTGCCTCATCCGCATCTCTCTCGTCAATCTCGTACACAGATCTGAACGAAATCTTTTTAAAGTAACGATCTTGCTGCGCCAAACGTAAGGGGTATTCGTAAATAACTTTGCCATCGACTAGTCTTCCATCACGACGATAAGGCGTGGCAGTGAATTGTAGGATCTTCTGATCTTTAAATTTCTCGCGAAATGCTGACCAGCTCGTGGCACCGATATGGTGTGCCTCATCAACAACAAGGACGTTTATTCGGTCAGCTATGGATTGCGTAAATTCAAATGTGGACGCCTCTCCCAGTGCATTCATGGTGGCTATTGCGACGTTGCAATCCTTAAAAATATCCAAATCTGCAACTGAACGCGGTCTTTTTTTGATAATCCCCACAATCGGATTTTTTGCATCAGATAGTAAGTTATTAAGCTTACGAAGCAATCCTAATGTCAGAAATTTCTTTGCCGTCTGATCTCGAAGCACTTTCGATGGAACAATAACAAGAAGTTTTCCTGGTGAATAAGCGGCCAGAGTAGCAAGCATCGTCTCCGTCTTTCCGGTACCGGTTGGCATTACAATAGTCGCTGGCTGCTTATAAAGACTCCAATACGAACCAATAGCATGCAGGCTTCCGATCTGAGGAGGCCTAAGACCTTTAGAAATAATTTCCCCTGCCTCATCCTTTACTTCAGCATGAAAACTAAATCTGCCTTTCCAGCTTTCAGCTATCTCCTGGGCGATACTATTCAACCCTTTTACATCAACATCTATTAGGAATTCTTCGAGTAATTTGTGAGTCAGCCACTTTGACTTTCCATCCTTACCAATTTGAATAACGCCATCCACATTTTCAGGGCGGGGACATTTAAGTCGTCCTGTGACAATAATTGATTGTCCGTTTGATAATCTGTATAAACGTTCTCCCCGTCTCGGGGATACTTGAATTGTATCTACACTAGAAACGTCTACATCTCCGCCTTCGCTTATAATATAATGGATATGGCCAAGCGCTTTTTTGATAGGACCATACTCAAGCGGAGGCAGGTTTAGCTTTTCTTTTTTATCTCCCGTTAGCTTATTCATAATCAGATAAGTGATTATATTAACCGGTGTATTGCTGAACTATGCTGTCACCATACTGAATTTGTCCTGAATTACTCTTTTGAGGTCATGAATTACGAGTCCTAACTTTTTATAAACTGTAGATGTAATAAACCAAACAATGAAGCTAAATATCATTTGAACAACAGTTGTTGAATCGGTACTTTTTCTTTCTTCGAAGATTTAACATCCGAGGAAATATTTGCGTCCTCAGGTTCTTTTTTTAACTCATATTTAAGTATGTTGCATAGCTCATTAACAAGTGGTTTTTGACCTTTGAGAATCTTCGTTTTAGCAGTCGCAATTCGAAACCATTCAGCGCGATCAACTTCGGGGAATTCATCCTGCTTTCCCGACCGAGGCGGCCATTCCATAAAAAATGTATTGCTCACGATAGCTTCCGCGTCACAGTCTCCTTCAAAAGCCCAAGCACTTACTATTTTCCCACCAGGTTGTTTTACAGGCGACAAAGTTATAAAATGTCCATCTGCGTCATAGCCTGTTTCTTCTTTAAACTCACGCTTGGCAACTTTGAAAGGTTCTTCATCGTCACTATATTCTCCTTTAGGAATTGACCAAGCTCCTTCATCCTTATTTTTCCAATAAGGCCCACCTGGATGAACTAATAATATTTCGAGTTCTGATTTTTTAAAGTGGTACATTATTAAGCCAGCACTTTTTTTACTCATTTTTATGTGCCCCCAAACAAATATGTTTTATAAATTGGCTTCTTCGACTGAATTGCCATCTTTCAAAAGATCCATATAGCCTTTTAACAATGCTTCGTATAAACCGTTTACGCCTGTTCTTGCGATCTCGAACGCAAAACTACTGTTTAACGGTGCTTTATAAGGTTTTGTTTCGATTTGTATTCTACCGTACTGTTCCAAAGGGTCTATCATTATCGCGCTGCCGAAGGGAATGGAATTATGAAGTCGCAAATCGAGTCTCGTGCTAGCATCTTTTGAAAGAGAATCCTTAAATGTTTTTAAAGCTATGATCGTTTCAATAATGCTTTTCGACAATTTGTCATCGGAATAACCAAATATGGATGAGATGGATGACATCAAATCTTTTCTTAGTGGATTTAATAGCGATACTGTCGCCGAAAAGGAATCTCCTGAAGTATTAAGTTTATCTTTTAATACCGAACAAAGATCGGCAAATGGCAAGCCAGTCATGAGGTTTATACTTATTATTATAACATTTCTATTAGAAGTGTTAACATATGTATCTATAGATGAGGCATGCGGCCGGTGAGAATTATAATATTTCCTAGATGGGTAAAATGCAGTTAACCCCGCGGCTTTAACCAAATCTATTGGAAGCAATTCTTCTTCTGGAATATTGCAGGTAATGGTAACCTTTCTTTTTTTGGAATTGTCAATTTCTGATTTTAAGAAGGCTACTACATTCCGTATGTTGTCATCTGCACGTTGCTCAGCGAGTGGAGGCAAAACATGTAAGGCCTTATTAACATCGTCAAGCGGTATATATTGGGGCAAATAACTACTAACTCTAATAATATTTCCTTTACCTAATAAATCCTCTGCGATCGTATCCATAGCACTTTCCTGAGCGGTGAACATAATTTCTAACAGCGTTCTTATAGTTTCTATGCTGAAAAGTCTCATGTTATTGTAGCGCTCTCCGATTACCCCAGGTTTAAGATCGCCCGTATTAATAGATAATAGCCTCATGTTTTCTATTGGCTGCTCAAGATAACAATGCGCCCATAATATTGCAATTAAAGATGGAGAATTGGCCCAGAGGCCACCGTCCACATAGGAACGTTCTTGCGCAGCTGGCTTAACAGAGGAAAAGTAGGTAGGTGCTGCTGAACTCGCTAAAGCTACGTCGACTGCCGATAACTCTCGGTCATTAGCTCCTCGTACAGAGAATGATGAAAATACTTTATGAGCAAATTGGTCCAAGCTTGATGCGGTAACCATCACTCTAGTTTTTGAATCACGTAATTGCTTGGTATTAAAAATCTCTAAAAGGCTGTCCCTGAGATTTTTTTCATCATAGCGGGGACCTCTACGAAGATAATAAAATGGTTTCGGACTAAATATGATGCCAGCTTTGTTGCGGTAAAGATCTAGAATTCTTTCAGGCTCAACATCCAGCGCCAAAGCCAACGCAATAATCGACCCCGTTGAGGTTCCAGCAATAAGGTCGAAATATTTCCAGATTGGCGCGTCCAATTCCTTTGAAAGCTTTTTTAAATACGCAGCTTGAAATATTCCCCGAACACCTCCACCACTCAGACTCAGAATCTTAAAAGCTTTGGACATCTAGGTATCTCCAAATTAATTCCAAGGAAGAGCCCAAAACACGGGTTGTGCTAAAAACAGATAGTCTATTTGAAAGAATAGCAATAGCATATTATAATTAAAAAGCAAAAAAAATTAGAGATGATAATATAAATGAAAAATCTTTTCATTAGAATTTATCGCCTCTTCTATTTAGAGATCCTTCTTTTGCGTCCCTCTTCTTAAGAAAAAAGCAATCCCACAATAAAGCGGCGATCTGTTCCGCTTGCGGTTCCCAAAAATCACTTAATTTGTAATTTGATAACTATGAAACCAAGAAAAATCCTAGTTGATGAGTTTAAACAACGATACTTTCAAGAGTTCGGTGAGGAAATCTCGGATCAGGAAGCATATGAAAAGTTCCTACGGCTGGTTAATCTCTTGCGGGTCATCCTTAAATAGTCGCAAACGGGTACCGCTCAAACTCGAAAGAGATTAGATTAAAGAATATGAGTGCTTCTCGGCGGGAAATAGCATATTACAGCCTTGCAAGGGGCTGCTTGACTTTTTGAGCAAGTATAATAGCTTGCGCTTTTGAGCAAATTCATGCTGGCCCTAGTAGACGACGTTCGAACCTTTTACATGGATAAATTAAAGCGATAAATTTATTCTTCCCAAGTTCCTTCTGGGTTTGCAGATAAAACGCTTTTAAATCCATTCTTATATATTATTGTTATGGAATTTGTTTTCTCATCTATACTGAAGTGGCCAATTTCAGGTTGTTCCGATAAGAAATCACTTATCATTTCTTTTGCTGTATCTTCACCATACTGCTCAATCCATAGCCTGTAACCATCAGATATGTGTTGGTTTAGCCTTAAAGTATTATCGATTTCATCTTGTGGTATGTGCTTTAAAGAATGATAAAGGAAATATCCACCAAGAGCTAATAGCATAATTAAAAGGATCACTATTAATTTAATATCAGAAGATATTATTGACATAGCAAGGTAGAATCAATTGTTAGTTTACACAATTTGTGGCTAATGTAGAATAGAAGTTTATTATTTAATATTGTAAAAAGATAATTACAAATTGCATTGATGTCATGATTAAGTAAGATATCCAGTGCAGAATGTACTTGATAGTATTCTACTATAATATTGTTAGTATAGTTTTATCAGCAAATATTTACTTTAAATCTAAAGCACAAAACTAAAAATAAATCCATGCAATAGCCTTGATAGCTAGTACAGAACAAGACACAGTATAATAGAAATTAACAGAAGAGTTTTTCTTAATTCCTGGAGGCAGACTTTTAAGGACAATGACTATTCAATGAGGCAGTCAAATTATTAACAATTATAAGTTTATAATAATAAAACAAAGCTGTAAAGTGCCAAATTTAAAAAAAACCTTCCCTCTAATTAGAAAAAGACAAGGTCTATTTCGGTGTTCGTTTATATATATTAAAGCCGAAAGAGAAATTATCCCAATCGAAAACCCTTTGCGCCCAATAAATGCTTTCGCCATCAAAGCAAAGATTGTTTCCTACAATATTGTCTAGTTCCTTGGGAATATTTAGTTTTGAAATAAAACCAGTCATATTTGAAGCTTTGTATATAGAGAACGAATTGTATATCCAATATAAAAAAGTATCGTTAATATAGATAATAGTATCTGAATTATTTGATAAATTATCAGAGGATAGTTCGTAAACTACTCCCCCATATTTTGATATTTTTTTAAGGGTTGGATTGACTATAGATTCCAACCAATATACATATTGATTATCTACAGTGAAACCATGAATCCAATCCCGATCAGAAACAAGCTTCTCCACAGAAAAAGTCGACAAGGAAACCTTATATATTGAGCGATTGCCTTCTTCTGTCCCAAGACCCGTCCCAAAATCAAGATTCGTCCAATAGATGCTGCTTTCGTCTGTTGCAACTATCAGTGGCCGATAATAACCTTCCATAAGGGTTTCTGGTAAATTGTTGTTTCCGTTAGCTGGTATTCGTTTAAGTCTAGCAGGCGTTGTGACCCATCCTTGAACAGGATCAAAATATTCTTGCCCATCTTCTAACCAATAAATATATTGTCCAATCACAAAAACGTTGTTGGTCCATGGCTGCAGATTTGAGATTATAGTTTCAATGGGACCACCGTCTGTTGAGACTCGTTTTATTTCTCCTATTGCGGAAGCCATCCAATATATGTATCCATTCTTGAAATATAATCCATACGGATAATCTGGATAGGAAACGTCCGCAACAATTGAAGGTGTCCCTCCATTTACAGAAACTTTATAAATATATGTTTTTCCTTCTTCAGATCCTAACCAGTAAACATATCCGCCATATATTGTGATCAAAATAGGTTCTTGCGTTACTGACCCAATCATTAAAGGTTCGTAAAAAGGAAATTCTGCATCTTTGTCTCGCGCATCCATTAGCAGAACTGCTGGTGGCTCTATAGAGTTATCGACCCTAGGGACTTCTTTTAATGCTTCATCAGCACTCAATCCGTAATTAATCATAAGGTCTAAAAGACTATTTTTTGCCTCAGCAGCAAAATCCTCCATTACACTATTGTACCATCCAAATACTACTTTAGCGCCGTTATCAAGAAAAGCACTTGATAAAGAATCATTTTCTAGGCTATGACACATACTTAAGAAAATAATACTATCGGGAAAATGCTTAGATTTAGCATAATATTTTATGAAGTTTGGTGTTATTAAAATATAGTTGTTATCACCTATATATATTCTTCCTTTTCGCAATTCCTTTTGGACTGATTTTGTAAATTTTTGACCGATTTGGAAAACGACGTCATTCTTATCAGAATCTATCATGCCATGCGTAGCGATGCTGATTAACCCGTAATTTGACAATGTTTTTAGGAAATCTAAAGAAAAAGCTTCTGCGTCTTTAACTGTCACTGCATCTCTTATATAAGATTCCAATAGCATATTACTAATAGCATAAACTTCTTCTTGGAACACTATGAACTGATCAACACCATTGTAAACGGCACATACCACGCTATTGTCAGATGAGGGGTACCCCCATGAGCCGTTTGGATTTCCAGATAAGACGCTTTTAATGCCGTTATTGTATACAATTGAAAGTGATTGTGTTTTTTCATCAACACTGAACTGATCGACCTCGGGCTGATGTGATAATAAACTGATCATCATTTCGTTCGCTGTATCCGATCCATATTGTTCAATCCAGAGTCTATGGTTATCTGAAATCTCTTGGTTTAGGCTTAGAGTATCAGCAATATCAGAATCGGACAGTTCCTGAAAAACATCAATTAACACTTCTTCTGATATAAACCTTCTGAGAGTACCTCTATAGGCTGCGGATACTTTATACTTGAAAGAAACGGGGAATGGTTCGCCTATTTCAAGCTGTGTCGTAAAAATATTATCTCCTGCTAATTCGTCGCCATGGCTGCCATCATCGTAAAGCCGACCTAAGTTTGTAATCGGTCTATCGTTTTCATTGTATTCGATCAGGTATACTCCTTGAGAAATCAATTGAGGATCTGAAGCTATTTGAGCCGTAATAGTTATTGTGGTGGGTTCGTTTACAAAAGCTCCATCAGGGTCAGCCTTAGCCCAATTGATTCCCTGTTCTGCCCATGCAAAAGAATACGCTAAAATCAGAATAGAAGTAAAAAGTAATTCTATAGAAAGATTTATTCTTCTTCTAAAAATAATCTTTGCGCCATTCATTTTCTGATATCCTCTTTGGGTTTCCTTCAACTGAAAGAAATGAATATGCTCTACAATCTCATTAAACTGCTTTTAATTTTCTTCTTCTGAGCATGCCTATTATCCCCAAAAGTCCACTTCCAAGCAGAACGAACGTTGCGGGTTCTGGAGTGGGATTTGTTGTACTTGGCGTACTTAAATATAAATCATCCATCGTAAAAGAGGAGCCCAAGAAATCACCAGCAATCTCTATGTAGGATATTCCTGTAGAATTAGCTACTTGTAGGAATTCATTAGGGGTGCTTCCCGGATCGCCAGAGAGCGCCAGATTGGAAAAATAAGTAGATGTAACTGTATCAACAATAGCAGCTGAGAAATCAAAGGCGGTTATTGTTATCGGGAACAGGTATGTAAAATATGCTCCTACCTCTATGACTGGAGTATCAAAGTAGGCATATATCGGTCCCATTTCATCAAAAACAACATTCGTTCCCGAATTCGGCGGGAATTCAAATTCATTGAGCGAGATGCCTGCGGTTAATACGGTGGCTCCACTAAATTCCACCCCAAGACTGGTATACTGATCCGTCACCTGGGTTAGGTCTTCCAAACCTTCAAAATCAATAGTGACTGCTTGAGAGGTTTCGAAAATAAACAGAGTTAAGAGGATCGTCACGGTGATAAGCAAGGATAAGCGCCTCATTTTAGCCAACCTCCATGCTGAATTGGATAGGAATGTTTTACTATAATTAAGATCTTGTTTATATTTGCAAATATCGAACCAAATAAATTATCAAATATAATCAGATAGATTCAATAACCTAGATATATGGTAGTAAGTTTTATCGACATAAAAATAAGAATTATAAAGATTTGAATGTAAATTTATATTTCGCTTGTTTTCGAATTCATAGTAAAAACGCAAACTTAAAAAAATAGCTTGCAAATATTAGTGTGTAAAATATTATGACACTATTTTTACCTGTTAGAGAACATAACGAAAACTGCAGATGAAATTTAAGTGAAGGTAAAGATTTTTTCCTAGTGAAAGTTTAAGGGGCAAAGACATTGTCCTGCCCCTTCGCCTTAAATACCGCTCGCAATCGTATCATACGCCTTGATATGTTTTTCCATAATTGTTGTCGGTGGACAGGATTTGAGCGCTTCGGTTGCGGCGTTAAAGAAGCTCCACTGAGTCCGCGCTACGAATTCCTCATGTGAGGGCTGCAACCATTCTTTTTTTAGAACCGCTAATTGCCGCGGACCGACAACACCTTCTCCGAAGAGAATACCCATCATTTCAAAGGCTTGACGATTTTCCATTGGGAGCGCCCTTAAGAGAGTGGCGTCCTCCACCGTCTTTTGATACTTTTTCTGTCCCTTATAGAGCGTGGTGATCGCCGTATCCTCTAGCGAATCCCATACATTCTTGGTATGCTTTCTGATGATCGCAATCTCGCCGTGAAGAGCCAGGTTGTCACAGATAAAAACGTTGGCTCCAATTGCCAGTCCCACGGACATCGAGCGATCGTAGGAATTGCGAAAGGCCACCGCCATACCCAATTCCGAGTCTGGGCCTTTAAATCGCAATAAGGCAAACAGTTGGTTGCCGTTTCGGGCCAAGGCGTAGGCTTCGGAAACCAGGACATATCCGGAAAGAATATCCCGGCTGATGGTTAGGAAAGTTTCGGCCAGATGATAGTGACTGACCGGTTGATAAGAATCGGTTGGCGGCGGAACCTCGATCAAATCCAGTTCCGACCGGTTTACCACTTTGCCGCCCACATGGGTTAATAAAGAACTCATTGCTTACCTCCTCTGGTTGGGGTTTTTAAAGAACGCCAAGTTGAAGAGGTAAGGTTGTGGCATTTAGAGTGAGTTGTCCTTACTGAATTATCCGTTACTTGGTGATAATAAATAAGGATGGAAAAAATGCTCATTTGAGCAAGTTAACAAATGGTTTCACTTGAAGGGGAAATCATGAAAAAGAAGACTTTTGACGTGGAAGTATTATCTGACGAGCAAGTCGATCTGGATCGCCAGTTTATTGAGCTCATGAAACAAGCCAGCCGAAAGAATAACGCTTTTGAAGAACTCAGAAAACTCCTGCAAAAAGGAGTTGGTATGAAAGATGCCATTTCTGAGGAGGAGGCCAATTGCATAGCCATTGAAGCCGTGACATGGGCAAAAGAAAAATAAAAATGAAGGAACGCAACATATGGAAACTGTTATTGATTTAAGTGGCTTAAATGATGAAGAAATTGAGGTCATCGAAAAGCTTGTATCTTTGCTCCGAGGGCGGGATAAAAGAAAAGTTGAAGGAGGATTTAATCGAAGTGCCGGGTCGTGGAAAGGGTTGGTTGACGCCGAACGGTTAAAACGCGAAATCTATGCTGACCGTAGGCAAAGATGAAATATCATGCCTGAATCACTTGCGCCTGTCCTCCTACATTTTTGATGCGATAAAATTTTTTGAATTTCCATTGCTTACAAAAAAGGAAGCAGATTTTCTACTTCCTTTTGGTTAAAAGTTGAGTCAAGCTAATCATTACCGCTCCAGGCTCTGCATGGCTCCCCATACTCGCAGTCCTTGCACATGAAACTGGGCTTGGGGTAAAAAAGCTTGGCCTTGATTCCCTTGATTACTGATTGGGCGAGATAAAAAAGCCGTCGGTAATCGTTTGTGTCGCGGGACGTTTCCAGGGGAACCATTTTAGGCTTTTTGGTTTTGACGAAATTGACAATCTTCAGCTTCTGAGGATCTTTGCCAAACAGTATCCGATAGGCGTAGCCGTAAGCGGTCAACTGGATCGCATCTTTAACCGTCTGACTATCGAAGGTCTGTTTGGAAGTTTTAAACTCCACCACAGTATCTCCAGACTCAATGAGATCTATTACGCCCACGAGCGGAATATTCAAGTCTTCGCCAGTTTCCATGTTGACCAGTGGCACATGGAAAGGCACTTCAGCTCCTTTGATCTCGTCATGGAAGGCGCTCAAATAAAGACCAAGCATCTCCTTTCCGGCCAGCATCAGCTTCATTTCATCCTCACCCTCTTTAAAGCGGATGTGGTTGTCCAGCTTCTGGCAATACCATTCGGCGTCAAATATGCGGTACAAACGCTCCGCTGAAACCTTTTCATCCAGTAATCGATTTTTATGAAACCACTCGATGGTGGAATGAAAGACGCTGCCAAAGACCAATCCGGACGGCTTAAAGGGCGGTGGGATTTGATCAATGTAGCGATACCGGTACTTGAGGCTACATTGGATGTACAAGTTGATTTGACTGGCGCTCAGGTGATCGATCATGTCAAGCGCCTCCTTGAGTTTCGGCCAGCAACCGTTCTATCATCTGGCTTGCTTCGAACTTGGTGACATCCTTGAGATTGCCGACCTGGAAGAGATGCTTGAGGTGCTCATGGGCTTCGTCCGCCGCATAGCCTTGATCGGCCGCAATGCGGAAAAGATACCGTTTTTGAGCCTGGGTCATGAGAGCTTCAGAATTGTGGCTATCCGGCTGACCTCCCTTTTGCCCAGAGTTACCATTTACCGTTTTTGAAGTTTTGAGTTTGTTGGTATCCAGAACATGTAGCCTGAAGAGCACCTCGTCCTGCCGGTCCCTGACTTCAATAATCGCTGTTGGTTTTTCCATGCTTTTTCCCTCCTGCGTATGTGATTTTTAAAGAACATATCTTCAGGCTACCGCAGCGAGCTTTGCCCACAAGGAGGGAATATTTGGCTGTTAAATCAAAGTGTTATTCTGGGCGCATTGTTCAGAAAAAAGAAAGTTAAATAAGATTGGAAGTTAGAATGCACTGGCGGTGTGTGCGGAGTTAATGCTGGAAAACTCTTGTAAACAAATTCTGGGTATGGGAATGAATCGTGCTTCAAGTCTTTATGACTACCATTCCGTGATAACCGTAACAGTCGGTGAAAAAGTCTACCGGATTCAAGCCAGCGCTTCGGACGATCCCGTATATATCCTCTCTGGTTTTAAAGACGAATTTCCATCCCATTATTAGATGGACCCAAAAGCAAGAGAAGGGGTCTTTCTTAATCATCGTGTCTGTTACCGATGACAGGATAATAAGTGATCCTTCGGGCAAATTTTTTCCTACGATCTTGAGTAATCTTACCGAATCTTTGATGGTCCAGGGACATATGATTCCCACGATTGTTACGAGGCCAGGCTTAGGAAAGTGCTTGAGCTTTTGTGTAAAATCTCCCTCAATAAATTCGACCCGATTGGATAGCTTTTCCTTTTCCGCCATAGCTACTCCCATGGAGATCGCTACGGGATCGAATTCAAAGCCCACTCCGGTAGAACCGGGTACTCGCTTAAGCACCTCCAGCATATCCGTGCCGGGACCCGAGCCCAGGCTCCAAATAATTTTATTATCTGATCCGTTCAGTATCTTAATTGAGCTATCCACGACAATGCGGAATCTGTCAGCAGTAGCACGCCCTGATGGACATTCAACAATGTATTTATCGAAGGCGTTATCGAACTTGTCTCGCCGATAGATGGCTTCGGTAAGATTGGAGCTCCCTAGCGGCCACGACAACATTTGGGAGCCGGAGAATAAATCGCGAACTGGCGAGCCAAGAGAATTATCGACTTTTCTGGTTGTTAGATATTTCCGAAATCCTTCAATAACTGAGATTCGGATTTGCTTGGGAAGTGTTCGGATAATCTCTGCCGCTTCCCTAGAAAGATCAAGATCATTTAAATCGGGAAGAATTTCTTCAGGTTCAGTAATCACATAGCTTTCTGAGAGTGCCATTTCATTTCCATCTTTAATTCAAAGCAATTCTGCTTGAGGAATAACTCCGCTTTGCCCTGAAATGCGGGCCTTTTCTGGACGCTTTTGGGTTTATCGAGTAGATTGAAGAAGGGTAGTCTCTCTTTACAAAGAGAGGCTCGTAATCGGTTAACTTGAAAAACGATGGGGAAAAATAAAATCGTGGCCGCCTATTGTCGCGTAAGCACCTTGGAACAAAAGAAAAAAGGCTATGGGATTGCCATTCAGGTAAGAGATATCAACACATACGCGAACACGTTCAATCTGACCATCGGCGGCTATTATGTGGATGAAGCTCAAAGCGGGATTTGTGATGAACGGAAGGCGCTTAAACGGTTAATGACGCACTGCCGGGGCGGGAAAATAGGAGCGATTATTGTCTCTTCGCTGGATCGGCTTTCCCGCGATCTTCGCTTAACTGAAAATCTGCTGTTCACCCTTCAGGAATTGGGAGTGCAGGTACATATTGCCGATATGCCCAACTATGACGGCAGCAATCGGAAGGACGTTTTAATCAGACAAATCAAAGCGGCTATTGCCGAGGAAAACCGCAAGGAGATTATCGAAAGGCTCAAAAAAGGCCGGGAAGAACGAATCCGGAAGGGACTTATGGCGGGAGGGACGCTACCCTACGGTTACCAGAGGAATGGCCGGAATATCGAAAAACATCCGCGTGAAGTAGAAATAGTACGAATTATCTTCGCCCTTCAAGCGGAGAACCAAAGCGGCCGGCAGATCGCCTGCCGCCTCAATGAGAAAGGTTATCAACGGCGCAATGGACAGCCTTGGACTCAACGACAGATTTGGTCTATTTTAAGCCGAAAAGAACTATATTCCAATGGAATCATCCGTTACGGGCAAGCTCAAGGAGAAAACGAGTATTTAATAATTCTAGGGTGAGAATTAGTATCTCTTTGTAAAGCGGAACTATCGTAAAGCGTTACTTATAATAGATATCAGTGGCATGCTAGTAATGTCAATGAAAATCATCAAGACAAATCGCCAATAAATTTCTAACTCTGCACCTCTTTTTTCTTGCTCACTATCAAGTAAATCAAAAGGCAGGAAAATTTGCCCTTGATGAAATTTTCTGCCGGCTTCCGGAAAGAACGTTTCAGTCTCATGATGGGAAGATATGAATCAATTTCCCAAACATGAAAAAAATCCGGTCACCCCCTTCGCCATAACCGACTATCGGGATATCCGACAGGTATTTGGTATCAAAAAGAAAAACCGGCGAGCCCATATGTACCTGCTGGGCAAAACCGGCACCGGAAAATCCACCATGATGCAAAATATGATTATCTCCGATATGCATATGGGTAATGGAGTGACCCTCATTGATCCCCATGGAGACCTGGCGGAAGGTATCCTTGATTATGTGCCCCAGGAACGAATTGAAGATGTGATCTATTTTAATCCGGCTGATTTGGCGCACCCCATCGCCTTTAATCCTCTGGACAAGGTTGAAAAGAAATATGGCTATTTAGTCGCCTCCGGACTCATTTCGGTATTCAAGAAGATGTGGAGCGAATACTGGGGGCCGCGGCTAGAGCATATCTTGCGAAACGCCATCTTGACCCTGGTCGAACGTCCTGGGAGCACGCTTTTAGATGTGCAGCGGCTATTAATCAATAAATACTTTAGAAAGAGCGCCATCGAATATCTTAGCAATCCGGACTTGAAAGACTTCTGGCTGTATGAGTTTGAAAAATTAAGTCCTTGGGCCAAGTCAGACTCGGTAGCGCCTATTCTCAATAAGGTGGGTCAGTTTTTGGTGAGCATGCCGCTCAAAAGCATATTTGGACAGTCTGCCAGTTCACTGAATTTTCGAGAAATATTGGATCAAAAAAAGATCCTCATCGCTAATCTTTCCAAGGGAAAAATTGGAGAGGATGTCTGCCATCTATTAGGGGCGATGTTGATAACCTCCCTTGAACTGGCCGCTCTTAGTCGGGCGGATATGGAAGAGGAAAAGCGAAATCACCATTACATTTACATCGATGAGTTTCACAATTTTGCTACGCGGTCGTTTTGCGGTATCTTGGCAGAAGCTCGGAAGTACGGGCTTAGTCTGGTCTTGGCTCATCAGTACCTTGAACAGTTGAGTGAGGAAATAAAGCATGCCGTATTGGGTAATGTCGGTACGCTCATTGCCTTCCGAGTCGGGGCGCAAGATGCGCAATATCTGTCCCGCGAGTTCTATCCGGCTTTCAACGAATCTGATTTAGTAGGCCTTCCTAACCATCGCGTATATTTGAAGCTCATGATCGATGGGATGACCTCTCAGCCTTTTAGCGCCATGACTTTTCCGACACCGAAAAAAATTCGTTCTTTCAAGGTCCAAATCGTCCACCGGTCGAGAGAGAAATACTCCAAGGCATTGTTAGGGACGGGAAAAGAAGATCTAATAAATAGAGATAATCGAATCTCTTCAGGCCAACAAGGAAAGCTTTTTTAGTTACAGTTTTAAGAAAAGCGATAATACTCTGAGCGAAGAGCAGAATGCTTAGAAGTGTTGAAATTTTAAAAAGTCTTAGCATCACCTATTATTTGTGTTTTGCACTTCAATATTCATATTTTATTATTGCAAACAATCAGTTTTATTGGAGAAAAATCTATGTTAAAAATATCATCATTAATAATTTTGGACATTTCTAAACCGATTTTATTAAGCGGGTGATTAACCGCCTGATTTTCAGATAAAAGTGGATAAATAATCCTTGAAATAAAATAGTATAAGTTAAATCCAATTGAATGACATGTTTCAAAACGATCAGCTAAATAAGATAGGGTATCATGAAGCGAAAGATGTAAATTGTGCCAATGTCTCTTTAATACTCCTATGCCTAAGGCTTTTCTGAGAGCATCGCAATTGTCGAAGGGTTCTTTATAAGTTTCCATTAGAAGTAATTTGCCACCTTTTTTAACACACCTTACCATATTATCGATAGCGCGTAATTGATCTTCGTTTGTAACTAGATTTATTAAGCACCTAGTAGACATAACAATGTCAGCAGCTGTATAGAAGCTTCTAACGTCATCCACTAAGAACATAAGATTATCTGAGCGATACCTTTTATTAGCAATTTCAACCATCTCATGACATAGATCTATGCCGTATATCATTTTGACTATCTTTGAATATTCATATGTGGCTTTCCCGGTACCACAACCAAAATCGAGAACTGTCGAGTTGGCAGCCAATTCGGTAGATATAGCTATAATTTCTAATTCTCTTAAATTTGAGTCATTACCAGTTATTGTAAAATCATCAGAAGCTCTAGCTTTTTTCGTCCAATAGGACATAATATCTAATTCATTATTTCTCATGCTCATTACCTCTTTTCAGCCCTGCAATGACGAGCAGAATTTTTTCTGTAAATATCGTAACGTCTTGCTACCATCCACTTTTGATTCGCTCTACAATATAAGTCCGTTCATTTTCACCAACCCACCACCCTACAGGAATACAGATTAATTCATCCATGATTGAATCTAAGTTGGGTAACTCGGTTTTAAATTTCTTAACTACTGAATAAAGATCATTTCGGCTATGCACTTTACTTACTGTTATACCGGCTGATTCCATCGCTCTTATAAATCGAGCTCTATTCTGTACTCTTATCATGTATAGCCAGTAGCTTGAATTTGAATCTGCTAGTGGCTGCATTAACTTTACGCCATGAATATCACGTAGATGAGTTGAATAAAATTCGGCATTACTCCTGTGAGCATCTAAAATACCATCTATAAAAGGTAAATTAGATAAACCTATAGCTGCATTTATATCGTTCATATTGAACTTATATCCCCATTCAAGTATGTCTTCATCAAGATATTTAAAAGTTCCACTCTCTCTATTCATTCCAAACCATCGAAGGAGTTTTGCCTTTTCGTACATTTCTCTATCAGGGGTGACGAGAAGGCCTCCATCACCGGATGTCAAACTCTTAATGGCCTGAAAACTAAAACAACACATGTTTCCATGGCTACCTATCTTTTTTCCTCTATACTCCGACCCGAAAGCTTGAGCGGCGTCTTCGATAATAATCGGCGTCATGCCAAACTTATTAAACGCATCTATTTGTATATCGCGCAGCCTGTTAAGATCAACAGGTAGACCGCCTAAATGGGTAATCATTATTATTCTTGTCTTCATTGAGATTTTTTTGTGCAGGTCGTCAAGGTCAATATTCCCATTGCTTTTGCTCACATCCACCCATTTTATCTTAAGGTTGTTTTGTAATATGCTCCAATTGGTTGCGACGTGAGATAATGGTGTTGTTAAAACCTCTGTTTCAATAGTAGAAGATGGATTGATTGTAGTTTTCGCTAATCTTATTGCTAAAGTCAACGCGGCAGTACCTGAATTTACTGCTAAAACATTTTTAACATTTAAAAAATGGTTTAAAGCATATTCAAAACAATTTACTTTATCGCCTTGCCCAATGTAACCACTTAGGAGTACATCCTTTAAATCATCAATCACATTATTTGACATAAAGACTTTAAATAAAGGGATCATTATGAGGCTCCGAATAATTAAAAAAAATGTTTATGACGATTATCTATCTTATATATGTTATATTTCAGATTTTCGATAAAAAGATTTGAATCGTTGTACTGGCATAACAAGCCAGATTTGAAGCAAGTTGATGGTTTTATAATTCTACCTAATAGATGATTATCAATATTTGCGAAAATAGATGACAATGGGGAATCATGTACATTTCCTAATGCCACCATGGGCTTATTCCTTCTCAATTTGCAAAACGAAACCTCACCATCGGCTGTGATTGAAGTAGTAAAATGCCTGGCGTGACAATACGGAGCTCTGTTTTTTAAATATATCCGATAATCTGGCAAAAACACTTCAAGTTGATTATTTAATTCTTGTTTGACCTTCTTAAGATATGGTTTTACAATTTTATACCACCACTTTATATATGCTAACGAGCTCAACAAACGTAAATCGAATTTGGCCTGAAAATAATTTAGGCTAAGATCTGCCGCTAAAAATGGAATGTCCTTTATAAACGAAAAGTTAAATTGATTTATCGGTAAGCCAATACCACAATCTACACGACCATCATTAATAGAAGCAAAATATTTCATGTTTTCATACACGATGTTGAAATAATTTTCAGGAACACCGTGTACTATACTATAATTCTTAGGATTTGATGCTCCTATGTGAAACCTTGCCCATTGGAGATGTTCTACAAGAAAACGTGCGCTTTGCTTGTTCATTAATAGAGCATTTGTGTACATTCCATTAAATAAGCCAAAAGATGCAGATAATCTTATTGACTTCAATGTGACTGAGTTGGCCAATGGCTCTCCGCCGCCCGTCCAGATAATTGATCTTGTGCCCAATTCTTTCAATTGGGTTATAATTGAAACAAGAGTGTCCTCCGATAAGCTTGACTTATCTTTTTGTCGTTCAAACTTCCAATAACAATGTCCACATTTAAGAGGACATAGATTCGTTGGATCTATTTCGACACTGATTGGATAATAATTTCCTGAAAAATAATCATTCAGCCATTTTAGCTGCATTTGAATTTTAGGACCAGGGTCCAAATGAGTAGCGCCATTTTCCCCCTTGGATGCTAATATATCTAGCATTTCTATCACCTCCTTATTGATAAAATATTATGAATACTATGAAGAAGCTAACTAGATCCAAGGCTATGAGCTAAATAACTTACAAGATGAGCGTTTGCATTTGCGCCTAAAAAGCTGACAATCGTAAGTAAGTATTGACACATTTAAGTATCTGATATAGTATAAAAACGAGGGTACCACGACGCATAAAAAATGCTTTCCGTTAAGTTAAATTGCTAGGCTTACGGTTGGGACTCTCATCTAGGCGACGGCCGCTACCCGTCGCCTTTAAAATACATTCAAAATTGATTTCTTGGTGTCATTATTTATAGTATTAACTTTTCGCGCCCTCCTTTTTCGAAGCGTTTGTTATTGAATTTAACACGTGGTTTATTCCTTTCAGCGCCTCATAAGGTGGATAGAAAGCTTCTTCTTCTTCGGTAAACTGAATAAGCCCGTATAAAAGTGTTTGGAATGAACCTATCAATATTTGCCGTATCACCTGTGGTTTAAGGCTTTTAATTATTTTGTTGTTAATTTGACCATTTCGTATAATTTCGTCGATAATATGTAATGCTTCCCGGTTTTTTTTCCTAACTTCGACTCTTTTTTCCCTTATATTCTCATTGTCAATCTGCTCTGGAGGACGCAGAGAAGTTTTTGAAACAATTTTGGCCAGATTGAGATTAAGATCGCGGAGGAGAAAATGTTGGATCAAAGTGGTTAGCGTTCTCAATTGCTGAATTTCGTTTTGGCCCCATTCCAAAGGACTATCCGTAACTGATTTTATTTCCATCAAGAGCTGATCCCAAAAAAAACTATGAATTTCGATGAGAATATCTTCTTTCGAACCATATTTGTTATATATTGTCGATTCTGGGACATTAGCGGCTTTGGAGATATCAGCTATGGTAGTGTCGCCTCCTTTACTGGAGAAGGCACTTATGGCTGAAAAGACAATGTCTTTTTTTTCTATCATGACCGGCACTCATAATAAAATTTGAATTTCATTTCAGCTTCTTCTAAAGGGCACACTGAGCGCGATATGTTAGTAAAATGTTAGAGAACTGTTAGAAAAGAGTTAGGCTATAAAAAAATGGAGAATAATTCTGAATTATGGTGATCTTGGCAATCTTGAGGTATATAAAACTAAATGTCTCAAAAGGAACAAAATTAGAGCATAATCAATACAGTCAACCTCGCCAATTTTAGGAAGAACAAATCCATTCAGATTCTTCAGGACTTGCACCGTCAGATTGTCAAAAGGGCTCGGTAAAAATGCATAATGCGAAACCAAAGTCAGTGGGTATCTGGATTCGGGTGTCCACCGAAGACCAGGTTAAAGGTGAAAGCCCCGAGCACCATGAAAGACGAGCTCGGCAGTACGCCGCTTCGCGTGAATGGCATGTGGTTGAAGTGTACCGGCTAGAGGCGGTCAGTGGAAAATCAGTTCTCGGTCTTCCGGAAACAGAGAGGATGCTGCGCGCTATTAAGGAGGGTCAAATCAGCGGGCTCATCTTTTCCAAACTGGCGCGTCTGGCCAGAAACACCAAAGAACTTTTAGAGATATCGGAAATCTTCCAAGACCACAAAGCCGATCTCATTTCCCTTCAGGAAGCCATCGACACCTCTACACCAGCGGGAAGACTGTTCTTCACCATGATCGCCGCTTTAGCTCAGTGGGAGCGGGAGGAAATAGCCGAACGGGTAGCGGCATCCGTGCCTATCAGGGCCAAAATGGGCAAGCCTTTAGGCGGCAAGGCTCCATTTGGTTATCAGTGGGTGGAAAAAGAACTTGTACCCGATCCTCAGGAAGCGCCGGTCAGAAAATTGATGTACGAGCTTTTTATGGAGCACAAACGAAAGAAAACAGTGGCCAGAATTCTTAATGATTCCGGTTACCGTACCCGAAACGGCTCAAAATGGACGGACACCACGGTAACTAGATTATTGAGGGACCCCACCGCCAAGGGCCTACGAAGAGCCAACTATACCAAAAGCACCGGCGATAAAAAGCATTGGAAGCTAAAACCGAAAGACGAATGGGTACATATTGAGGTCGAGGCCATTGTCGCAGAAGAGCTTTGGAACGCTTGCAACTCCCTCCTCGACGATCAGTATAAAAGCCATAAAAAGCCAGCCAAAGAAACGGTTCATCTTTTTTCCGGCGTCTGTTACTGCGACTGCGGCAATAAAATGTACGTGCCTTCCAATACTCCTAAATACGTCTGCTACAAATGCCGTAACAAGATTGGCGTCCACGATTTGGAATCAATTTTCCACGAACAGCTCAAAGCCTTTTTTCTTTCCCCCGAGGAGACGCTTGGCTATTTAGACAAAGCGGATAAAGTTCTCAAAGAGAAGGAAGAACTGGTTAAGCATCTTTTCCGCGAGATCGATCAGACTCAAAAAGAAATGGACAAACTCTATCAACTCTATCTGGCCGATGAAATTCCAGCCAAAGGATTTGGACTGCGCTACAAACCATTGGAACAACGCCTGGAACAGCTCAACGAGGAAATCCCTAAAATCCAAGGCGAGATTGATTTCTTAAGAATCCAGTACCTCTCTTCCAATGAAATCTTTAATGAGGCTAGAGACCTCTATCAAGGTTGGCCTGATCTGGAGCGTCAGGAGAAACGCAAGATTGTCGAGAGCATTACCGACAAAATAACTATTGGAAAAGACGAAGTAAGCATCGACCTTCTATATCTCCCTTCCTCTTATGAAATGATGACTGATAGGCAACGCAACTTCAAGGGTTCATAGCGGCTACCAGCATAAAGCGGGACGGGTAGGTAAGGGACATGGTGGCTCGGGATATGGTCACGTGCCCGTCTTCCAGGGGTTGACGTAGAACTTCCAGCACATTTTTGCGGAATTCGGGTAGTTCATCCAAAAAAAGCAAGCCGTTGTGAGCCAGACTCACCTCGCCCGGCTTAGGAATCTGTCCGCCGCCAATGAGCCCGGCGTCGGATATGGTGTGGTGAGGGGCTCGAAAAGGGCGGGTTGTGATCAGTCCCGCGCCATCCCGCATCATGCCCAGCACGGAATAGACCTTTGATGTTTCCAGCGATTCCTCAAAGATGAGGTCCGGCAGGATCGTAGGCACGCGCCGCGCCAGCATGGTTTTGCCTGAGCCTGGAGGACCGATCATCAGGACATTATGGCCGCCGGCCGCTGCGACTTCTACTGCGCGTTTGGCCAGTTCCTGGCCTTTCACTTCATTGAAATCGACCAGCAGATTTTCCGGGGTTGAAAAGACGGAGGCCGGATCAACGCTGTAAGGCAGTAACGGTTCATCTCCATTGAGAAATGCGACAGCCTGGGAGAGTGAATCGATACCATAGACCTCTACCCCTGAAACCACGCCCGCTTCCGGCAGGTTGGCCTTGGGCGTGAGGACGCCGGTGAGTTTTTGCTCGCGTGCGCAAATGGTCATTGGCAGAACGCCTTTGACGGGCTTGACGCGCGCGTCCAGCGACAATTCGCCCACGATGATGAACCGGGAAAGCGCTTCCTTACTCACCAAACCGTTAGCCGCCAGCATGGCCAGCGCAATGGGCAGGTCAAAAGCCGCCCCCTCCTTGCGGATATCCGCTGGGGCCAGGTTCACGGTGATGCGATCGTCCGGATAGGGGTAGCCTGAATTCTTGATGGCCGCCTTGACGCGGTCCTTGGATTCCCGCACCGCTCCTTCAGGCAGGCCCACGGTGGCGAACGCGGGCAATCCGGCTGATATATCCAGTTCAACTTCAACCAGGTAAGCGTCCACGCCCAAAACGGCGCTACTAAGTGCTTTTGCGAGCATTTTCCATTGCTTTCAAGGTGTTATGTGAAAATCGATTGAATTTCCTGGGAGGGAACTTTTTTGAAAAAAGTTTTCTCCCAGACCCTCCTTCAAAAAATCTAAAGTTATTATCAAAGAGAATATACATCTAATAAACGCCATTAAACTGAGAAAATCAAATTCTTAGAACCGTAAGCGTGATTTAATGGGGTTTTTAATCCAATGCGCGCAAATTAAAGCTTTCCGCGCCGAGTGTATGCTTGGCCAAGTCCACCAGATGGCGGTGGTGAGTGAACAGCAAAATCTGGTATTCGCCGCCCAGGTCTCCTAGCGCCTTGAGGGCCGCGCCCGCGCGCTGGTCGTCGAAGTGAACGAAAATATCGTCCAGCAGGATCGGGAGCGGCTCGTTTTTTTTCATGTACTGCTCCAAAAGGGCCAGTCTGAGCGCCAGGTAGAGCTGATCCCGCGTCCCGTCGCTCATCTGCTCGGTCTCAATGGGGTCTCGGCCGCGCGGTTTGCCCTTGAGCAAAGGCTGATCGTTCTGGTCCAGGTCCACAATGAGGCGTTCGAAGGAACCGAGGGTGAACCGCGCAAAAAGATCGCTGGCCCGCTTCAGTTCCGGGCCCCGCTGCTCCTTGTAAAAATCGAATTCACGCCGGAGCAGTTCGGCCGCGATCCGCTGGCGGGCGTAATCCCGCGCCAGTTCCTGAACACGGGAGATATGGCCTTCGGCGGCTTCGGACGCCCGCATGGCGTCGTCGCGCGTGTCCAGGGATTGCAGCTCTTTTTGCAAAACGCCCAGTTCCTGCTGAGTGGTTTCCAGGCGGGCGCTCAGGGTGTCCAATTCCCGGTTCAGGGCTTCCCGCTGCCCGGCCAGACGGTCGGGTTCGATTTCGGAAGCCTCCGAAAGCAGCTCCGGTAGCGACTTTCCGCCGCCGTGGGAGCGAATGAGCTCTTCCAGTTGTACTCTACGCTCGCGCAACCGTTTTATCGCCTCCGATTCTTCCTCCCGCTTCCCCAGATCTTCCTCTTGCTGACAGTTTGCTTCCGCGCAATGCCGTTTTACTTCCGCTTCCTGCGACCGCAGAGTAAGTCCGGCCTCTTCCAGCTCATTTTCCAGCTCTTTTATGCGTTCTTCCAGTTCCCGTTTTTGAGTTTCCTTCTTTTTCATGTCATTGAGCAGGTCGTTGAGTTTTTTAGCCGCCTGTTCGGGAGGCAGCAGTCCAAATTCGGGCGCGACCTGTTGTACGACTTCCGATATGTCCTCGGTGAAAGATTGGACAGCCTGATCCATCTGTCCAATTCGCAGGTCCGCTTCGCGGATGTCCTTGAGATGGATTTGCAGCTCTTTGGTCTGCCGGAGATATTCACCGGCGAACGAGGGGGCCAGGTCGTGGGGCACGTTGGCGTTGGAGACGGCCGACTTCCAGGCGTCCTGCCAAAGATCCAACCGTTCCCGGGCGCCGCGCTCCTCCCTGGTCGTTTTTTGCCACCGGTTTTGAGCGGACCGCAGACGCGTTTGGATATCGGCGTGATGTTTGGCCGCGGCCTCTGAGCGGCCGGCGGTCTGGCGGGCGGCTTCGATGAGCGCTTTCAGGGGCGCGGCCTGGATGACTTCGCCGGGCAGTACGCTCTCCAGGCAGGCGGCTAACCCGCGCCGGCGCCCTTCCAGCCACCGGGATTCCCGGTCAAACTCCTGTTCCAGGTCGCGCAGTTCTTCAATCGCGCGCAATAGCTTTTCGAAATCGGCGCCCCAGACCAGCATTTCGGCGGGGGAACGGGGGACCACGCCAACCGGTTCCCACAGGGTCCGCCATTCCCCTTCTACGTCGCCCACGGTCTGCCGGGCCTGTTCCAGTTCCCGGTTCAGGGCTTCCGTTTTTTCCCGGCAATCCCGGCATTCCACGGTCATGGCCGCCATGCGGGCCACTCGTTCCGCGTCCCGCCGCAACCGGTCGGCTATGTCGTCGGCCGTCCCCACATCCGCTTCATACGCGGCGGCGAGATCCCCGCCAGGGGCGTACTCGTTTTTTTCCGTTTCGTCCACGGGCCCTTGCAGCCAATCCTTTTTGACCAGCTCCCAGCCCGTCCGCCGCCGGTCGCGCGCGTTTTCCAGATCCGATTCGCTGGGAAGCCCGCCGGCTTCTCGGGATTTTTTTATCTGCAGCTCCAGGATTTGAATGTTTTGGGTTTGTTCCCGCAGGCGGTCTTCGATTTTTTCCACCGCGGACTCGGCTTTTTGGAGCCGATCCTGAAAACGGGAAACGGTTTCGCGGCCCGGTACGGGCAGGCTTGGCGCTTGTTCCAGCGAGGCCCCGGCGGGTATAAGCCGAACCAGCCGCGCCCGCGCGTCTTGCCGCCTGGCTTCAAGCCTGGTTTGGATCTCGGCCAGATGAGCTTCTCCGTCCTCGGCTTTTTCCGCGCTTTTCAGCGCCGCCGTCAGTCCCGGAATCTCCCGGACGCCGGGCAGCGCGGCTTGTTCCCGTTCCAGCGCTTCCAGCTCTTCGGCGACTTCGGCCCTGTTTTTTTGAGCGGCCTTGAGCGCTCCGGCGCCGTCGGCGTATTCCCGCAGCAGCTCTTCCAGGGCTCGTCTGGTTTTCGCGTCCAGGATCAGATCCGGCGCCTTGGCCTGATCCGTGTCCGGCGCTATTTCTTCAAGAATAGCCCGCGCCTTCAGGATGGCCAGGTCCCGCAGTTTGCCAATTTCGGGCAGGTCGATTTGCGCCTGTTCGTAAACGCCTATTTTCTGGTGCAAACCGCTGATGCGGGATTCCCGGGCCAGCGCCGCCTCCCGGATTTGAACGGCGGCCTGCTTTCCCCGCAGGATTTGCAGCCGGTTTTCCAGATCCCCCACACGGCGCCTGGCCTGTTCCCTGGCCGTTACCGCGTTTTTTCGCCGTTCCGCGAAATCGTCGGGCAAAACCAGGACGTCCGTTTTGGCGTCAAGCGCTTCGAGTATGTCCTTCAAGGCGCCGGCGGACGGCGATATGTTGGCGATCCGGTCCAGTTTGCTCAGGCGGGCCGCTTTTTCCTGTTGTTCGGCTTTGATCCGTTCCAGTTCCCCGCGTTTTTCGGCCACGTCCTTGGTGAGGTTTTTCCAGGCGTTGTAACTCAGGGAATATCTGGAAATGTTGGCCTGCGCTTCCATCAGGTCGGCCAGGGCCTTGTTCAACCCGGCGGTGGAAGCCCTGGGCCTGAACAGATCGTCCGCCGCTTTTTCCATGTCCTCCAGCAGCGCCCGCATTTGCCGTCCCCCGGCGCTGGCCTGAAACAGGGTCGCTCCGAAATCGCCCTTGCCTTTGGCCAGTTCCTCGCCGCCTTCTCGAAGCTCCAAGTGGCCGATTTTAAACAGGGTTTTGAACGCGCTTTCGGACACGCTTCCCAAAAAAGGAATGAGCGCGTCATCCGGCAGAGGCTCCAGGCTGCGGGGATCGAGCAGGGAATGCTTGTCCCGTTTGATCCTCAGAAACTCGATGGAAGCGCCGTTGGAATTGATCAGCCGGGCGGAGAGCTTCAAGTCCTGATAGGCGTGGATGAAATTGTCCGGGGTGCGGCGGTCGATCCCGAACAGCAGCGCGTAAATGGCTCGCAGCGCGGAACTTTTCCCGGCTTCGTTGTGGCCGTAAATCACGCTCAAACCCGGACCGGAAGCGGGCAGGTCCAGCGTCACGCCGGTAAACGGCCCATAGGCCGTGAGGTCGATAGTCGCGATTTTCATGACCGGTCCCCGGCCATGAGCCTGGATACCAGAATTTCCCTGGCTTCACTCACCAGCCGGGCCATGGAATCCGGGCCAATCAGATCAAGCTCGTCCATGCGCTTGGGGGGAAGCGCGGTCCGTAGCTTGGTAAGCATCGGGTCCAGCGCCGAAGCCAGTTCTTCCAGCGCCCCCCTATCGTTCTCCACCTGCTCGATATGGTCGAACAGGGTTTCCATGGCCTGGTTTCCGGCAAAATAGGTCTGGGGCGCCACAACGAAAGCGGTTTCGATCAGCGTCTTTTCCACCCACACCCGGTCGGAGTGAACCGTGGATACCCTGCTGCGGATGTCGTTGGTTACATACTCCCGGTTTTGCAGCAGCCCGGCGTGCGCGTCGCACGCGCCCGTCAACGCAACCCTGACCGCAAGCGGGATGTCAGGTTCGGCCTGAACCAGCTCATCGATTTTTTCCGCCGCCAGACTGGCCGCTTCTTCCATGCGCGCCGCGCCGGTCACGTCCACCGGAACCAGCCGCCAGCGCATGACGTCCAGAAACACCCGCTCGATGGAATTCACCGCGCCGTCGACCACCTTTACCACCACGCAGCCCTTCTCCCCGGTTTCGCGGATATGCCTGCCCTGCAAACAGCCGGGAAAAATCACGGGCGGATGGTCATGCGCCATTTCAAATTCGTGCACATGCCCCAGGGCCCAGTAGTCGTAGCGCTTGCCCAGCAGTTCGTCCAGCGAGCAGGGCGCGTAGGAATCATAGCCCGGTCTGCCGTTCAAGGCGGTGTGCAGCAGGCCAATGTTGAAATAGCCCTCCCTGGCCGGAGGATACGCGGCCGCCAAATTGTCGGTTTCGGCCGGAACGGAATAACTCTGTCCGTGAATGGCCACCCGCAACCCCTCCAGCAGCTTCGTGCCCGGCTCGGACGCGGGAAACCAGAACATGTTGTCCGGCGTCTTGAGATGCCGGGTGATCACGCTGTGCGCGTCGTGATTGCCCTTTACCGCGAAAACAGGAATGCCCGCCCGCTCCAGCCTGCGGATCTGGTTGGAAAAATAGAGCCCGGTTTCATAACTCTTCCAATCGCCGTCCCACAAATCCCCGGCGATGACCATGAAATCCACCCGCCGGTCAAGAGCCAGATCGATCAGGTTTTCAAAGGCCGCCCGGCACGCGCCTCGCGCTTCCTCCACCGGCGCCCCGGCGTACTTTTCCAGCGACTGCAAAGGGCTGTCCAGATGCAGATCGGCGGCGTGCACGAACGAAAAATCGGACATGGGCGTTCTCTCCCTCGATCGGCGCGTGATGACTTCTATGCGAAGGAACCGGCGCCGGACGCGCCTTACAGGTTCAGCAGACTTCAAAAATATGGCGCTACGGTTATAGCAGAGGCGCAGCCGATTCGACAACCAAAGAAAGAGGACTGATACATCAAAGAGATAAAATACGGGGAAACCTTTTTGGAAAACGGGAAAGATAAATCGTGCGGGGGGATCTCTCCCCCCGCGCCCCCAGTAAACATTCCCCTCCCTTGACGGGAGGGGCCAGGGGAAGGTGAAAACACAAGTACAAATTTATTCGGGGGATTCGCATCCCCCGCGCCCCCTGTGATTGGAAAAACGCAGCGTAGCCTTCATTCTTAACGCGCCGGAAACGTGACTCCTTCTCCCTTTGGGAGAAGGCTGGGATGAGGGCCATTAAAACCGCACGGCCAGCCGGGACAACTCGCTTGTCCCGGTCGCGCAGCGACAAGAGGCTTCGTTCAAGTGGTTTCGAAAACCGGCGCGCTTTTTTCCTGACGGCGCCGGCTTGTTCAGAATCGCGGGCGGGGATAAACCCCGCCCCTACGCACCGTATCGAACTTTTTGACGTAGGGGAGGGCTTTACGCCCTCCCGATCCCTCGTTCGCCATGGTTATTCCTTTGTGTGGCCAGGGGCCTAAGCCATCGGGCTCGTTCCCGGTTGACCTGGACAACTCGCTTGTCCCGGTCGCGCAGCGACAAGAGGTTTCGTTAAAATATAGCGGTACGGCGCCGCGCTTTTTTGCTAACGCAAAGGCCTGTATAGAATCTCGGACGGGGACCCCTACTCAATGGTTCAGCGAGCAAAGCGTATCTTCCTCCAATGACCATGCCATGCTTCATAATTGTGAACCAATGCATTGCCATCATACAATGATGGGTAAGGGCACTAACACTCTGATGAAAAAATAAGCAGGACCCAGTCAGGTAAATGAGTAATGGCGCAAAATGATGTTTTAAATAATGTGAAAAATACAACAAATTGTCCGACGACACTATGTAGAGGATAGGCTTGGATATTCACAACGATACCACAAAGATCTTTGAATTGTTCAGGCAGACAAAATCATATGCAATTTTTAGGGGCATTCCCAGGCCATGCATCATTTCAATTTTTGACAAAATATGATATTGTGATTTTAATCTCTGTTGCACAATTAGAAAATACGTATACAAAAACATTTACCCGTTGTCTGGACACCACCGCATGTTCGCCGCAGAAAAATACTTAGTCCAAGCATTCAAGAACGTTGCGCCCGAATTCTTGAAGTACGACATTGGAAGTTCCAGATCCACTTATTTTCTAATGGAAGAGTTTAACAGCCACTGCGGTATAGCGGATATCGTATTAGGTACATACCTTCCCCTCGAGGTGCAGGAATTCACAAGAAAAGGCATTCACTGGAACTGGGTCCGGCCTATTTACGACCTTATTGAAAATCAAGAAATTGACATGAATGGTTTCATAGAAACCTACGGTATCTCGAAGTCAACAGCGAGCGCGAGGTTTAGGGAGTATTCTGAAGCTGGCTTTCTAAAAGAGGTATCGAAGGGGCAGTACAGGGTGGTGCGAGAGTATAAACTTATAACTGACACCATTATATCTATTGAGGCGAAAATCAAGAACTGGAAACGGGCTCTCCAGCAAGCGATTAGGTATAAGAGATTCTCAAATAAATCGTATGTTCTTCTCGATAGGAAATATATTAGCTCTGCTTTAAAAAATATTCACATCTTCCAAGAGAGAAATGTGGGGTTGTTGTCGATGGAAAACGAGGACTATGAGATCCACTACAGCCCAAACAGCAATGATGCTCCCCAAACCCATTCTTTCTTTAGGCTAAATGAAGCAGCTCTCGATTGTTTCAAAGCGCAAGGGGCATATTCCTGATTAGGCGATTCCAAACAAGTAAATGGCCACCCCTACAGTTATCATCAAAAAATAAAACTCCTGATTCATCAATACTATGATAAAGCTCATTTGCAGTTTTAATTCTATTACTGATATTTTCCTTTCTTTCTTTTATAGTTTGCCCGGATAATTCACTATAGAGATTGTCCATCAATTGAAACTGATGTTTGTAAAGGTCAGGTTGAGTGAAGTGCGGTACTTGGCCACGCGCAAATACGGCCTCAGAATATGTAGTTGGTGTGTAAATCATATCCCATAGTGTAGGAAAATCGCTGCGGATTTCATCAGCTGTAGACCAGCGTATCGAGTTTAAAAGATTTGGGAGAAAGATTCTTGCGGCAGGACCCCGCCTTTCGCCCTCATCCTCTAAGAACTTGTCAATCGAAAATCCTCTAGTGTTTTCATAGGCACCCATTGCTATACCATATACATCAAGTAAAGTTAGAAATAAACCTTCTGTATTGCAGTACCCACATATTACATTAAGATCAGATCCCTGCAAATCTTGAATAAAAGTGACATAGGACATGATCTTTGCATAATTTTGTAACTGTTTTGAACTTTCTTCAAAATTAACAAGAAGATAAATGCCGTGTATTTCAAAATATGAAGTTACCCAATCCAAAATTGAGATTCTATATTCATCATCTAAAAGCATAGCGGCCGTCAATGGCAGTGTTAGAAAAAGCGTTTTTTCAGTTCCTTCTCGTTTGTAGGCATGTAAGAATGGATCGACGAATAAATGTTTCTGCTGTGAGATATAATCAGAAACAAGATCGGAGAAAAATCGAGCAGGAATGATGATGGACTCAAAATGGTTTTGTAATTGAAAATCAAGGCACTGCTCCGCTACCTCATACGCATGTGCTTCATAGTCCTTCGTAGAGAAACCGTGCATTATAGCTTCAGGAAAAAATTCATACGATTGGAGCTTTGCCTTTTGTGAATCAGGTACATAAAATTGAGGGTCGAATAGGCTGCACTTCTTAATATTACCATCCACACTTTCTAATCGTTGTTTTTGAATGTGAACAGGGCTGAAGATAATTCCACTACCAGTTCCATCCTCATTAAATGATTCCAAATTCCATATAGTATGATGGCCTGCCTGATGAAATATTTTCATTTTATAGATTCCTCTATATCATTAAGGGCTTGTAAGATAGTCTCAACGTTCCTGAAACGTTTATAGGGATGAACCTGCAGCAGCTTTTCTATAAATTGAGCCAATTTTTCATTGACATTAGCATTATAGTCTCGAATATTTTCAATATAGTTTAGAGCAAAATTCTCAAGAATTTGCGCCTCAATTTTACAAACATCCCCATAAGGAAATTGTCCAGTCAATATAAAATAAGCTATTACACCTATTGAAAACTGGTCTGTTTTATAAGTGATATCAGCTTTCAGATTTTGTAGCTGCTCTGGAGCAGCGTAGCGTGGGGTGCATGGAGTGCGGAATAAGGTTAAATCTTGAGTGCCGGGACGAAAACTTTTAGCTATTCCAAGATCAATTATAACCGGCTTCAGGTTTCTTCGGAGTAGGATGTTGTCTGGTTTTAAATCCCTATGGGCAACTTGTGCTTTCCATAGAAGAGCTAAGGCTTTAAATATATGGGTGAGGAAGTTTACAAGCGCGAGATCGTTTTTGAGCGCTCCAATACAGTCTGCCCAAGGTATATGATCTATGTACTCCTCTGCTGTTAAAAGGAATGGCTTGATTTTCATTGCTTTGTACTCACCAAGCCTCTGAGTTTGAGCTTCAACTCGTGTATCAAAACTGTCGTAAAAATCTGAAAGAACGCTGTCGGTAATGAAAGATTGATGAAATAATTTTGGAAAGTACTCCGAGTCGATATTTTCTAATATCCGTATTTCCCTTTGGATTCTTCCGACATTTATCGGATTGATCGCACAAAGCTTTACCACACAATTGGCTCCGGTGGAAATTTGAGAGCCACGGAACACTTCTCGTTGACCAGAAACGGGGAGTCTGTCAGCAACCTTGAAATCAGCCTTAATGAACGCCAGAATTTCATTTAGTGAGACGTCATCCATGGTAAACCCCAAATGGTAAGATGAAGTGCTCCATGACATATTCCTGTAGCGCTAGATTAACCAAATCATTTTAACAAAAAGTTCGTAAGCCTTTAATAATACCTAATAAGTATATCCTCTGAGATTTTGTTCATCTAAATCAAGCCAGATTGTCATATTTTTTCGTAATAAGCGTGTCAGAAGCTAAAGCAAAGTAAGCTATTATTTCAGATTTTTTCTCAACCTGCTATTAACCTGTCCATCTTTTCAAAATACGTTTTTGCACGTCGATAGCGAAAAGAATTATGAATACTCCTATACTATGTCAGGTAAAATAAATAAACAGATTATTTCAATATAGACATATCGTTGGGAAGTGTAAGCTCTGCGGGATTATGCGCCGTTGTTTTGTTCTATCAGGTATTTCTATTCCGGTTTGGCTATCTTGATACTCATTGCGCGGGTTAGTCATGACCGCTTGTCGCTACGCGACCGGGACAAAAAATTGTCCCGGCCACCCCTCTGAAGAAGCAATTCGAATATCTTTATTCGTGATCGGGTCGCGGAGTGTCGATCTGGCGCCCTCCCCTAGCCCCTCCCGTTAAGGGAGGGGAATTTTCAGTCTCAGGGGGCGCGGGGGATGAAAATCCCCCGCACAGTTTTTTCTTTTTTCATCCTAAAAGCATCGGTTCTGTAATCAAGGCGCGCAGAACTAGTTCACGTCGACCTTTACCATTCCGGTCCTTCCTGAACGGTGATCCAGCGCGCCTACCACGATTTGCTTATGGTGGGGCAGGTCCTTGACCGTGTTGAGGAAGTGCAGCACGCCTTCCACGGGAGTTCCCTCGATGGCCAGGATGAGGTCTCCCACTTCCAGGCCGGACAGCGCGAACGGCCCTTTGGGATCAAGCCATTGAATCGTGACGCCCACCGGTTCTTCCATTCCGTAGTTTTCGGCCTCTTTCATGGTTACCGGGCCCACCACAATACCCAGGCGCGATTTCACCACCTCGGCAAGTCTTTTCCGGAGATCTTCCAGGTTGCCGATCCTGACGGTCAGTTCTTTTTTTTCTTCGTTACGCCAGACAGTGATTTTGACTTCCGTTCCTATGGGGGTTTCAAATACCTTATTCCGCAAGTCGCCGGCGCTGTTCACCGGCGCGCCGTTATATTCCAGGACCACGTCGCCCCGTTTCATACCGGCGTCGTGGGCCGGGCTCTCCTTGAGCACGTCCGCGATCAACGCGCCCTTGTTACGGGAAATCCCAAAGGATTTGGCCAGCGCGGGCGTCAGTTCCTGGATGTTGGCTCCCAGCCAGCCCCGTTCCACCTTTCCGTGGGCGATGAGGGCGTTGGCTATATAGACCGCCATTTTGCTGGGAATGGCGAATCCCAGTCCTTCAAAGCCGCCGGACTCCGAAGCGATGGCGGAGTTCACCCCGATCACTTCTCCCCGCAGATTCAGAAGCGGCCCGCCGCTGTTGCCCGGATTGATGGGGGCGTCGGTTTGCAGGAAATCCTGATAATCGCTGGGGTCCAGGATGCCGGTGCGGTGTTTGGCGCTGATAATCCCCTGGGTGACCGTCTGATCGAGTCCGCTGGGGTGGCCGATCGCCACCACCCATTGGCCGACTTTCATTTGGTCCGAATCGCCGAAAACCACGTGGG
>Ga0068712_1001375_pt1 | contig 35019 bp, 27 predicted proteins | sample MTBAKSrepl1MetaG_FD_62987 | JGI IMG/M metagenome (GOLD analysis project Ga0068712, IMG submission 62987) | Enrichment culture microbial communities from Arthur Kill intertidal strait, New Jersey, USA, that are MTBE-degrading - MTBE-AKS1... | ecosystem: Environmental > Aquatic > Marine >... | reverse complement strand
ATACAGTCTGTTTAAGCCCCAAGGACAGTCTTTCATGGGAAGGAATTCCTTGCTGCCTTTCAATAAACGGTATCCCGAGCCCGGGGGCGGTCGCCGAACGATGGGAACGCATTTTATTGCAGCCCTTGGGCAGAGACCCCCACGGGCGCGAATAACGCTTGTGGGACGGGGGTGAAACCTGTTTTGTTGCGGCCGTCTGGCCGGCTTAGGGAAGGTAGCCCCTGATCAGGATGTCGTCCTTGAATCGTCTCACCCGGATCTCCTTGAGGACCAGGGCATCGCCCATTTCCCGGGGACCCGGACCGGCCGCCATGGGGATGCCGTCGCCCCCACAAAGGAGTTTGGGGGCCTTGAACAGGTAGCATTTATCGATCAACCGGTCTCGCAGCAAGGACCCGAAGATGGCTGCGCCCCCTTCCACCAGAAGGCTCATGACAGACATCTCCCCCAGCCGCTGGATCAGGGCCGGGAGGTCGATCTTCCCGTCGCGCAAGGGACATGTCATTATGGAGACCCTGTCTTCCGGAAAGCTCCGGGAATCCACGGGAGATGGGTCCCTGCCGGTCACAATCAGGGTCCTGGCAGATGAATCCTGCGTCACCACCTTGGCCTTGCGGGGGGTCCTCAGGCGGGTGTCTACAATGATGCGGAGGGGGTCCCTGCCCCGGCCCCGCTTCAGCCGCACGGTCAGGGACGGATCGTCGGCAAGGACCGTCCCGATTCCAACCAGGACTGCATCCACCCGGTCCCTCAGACGGTGGACAAAGGCACGCGAAGCCTCATTGGTGATCCATTTGGAATGGCCGGTGGATGTGGCGGTCCACCCGTCCAGGGTCATGGCCGACTTGGCGATCACAAAGGGCCGTTTCGAGGTGACGAACCGCACGAAATCCTCATTGAGATGACGGCATTCGCCTTCCAGCACGCCCACTGTCACCTCAACCCCATGGGCCTTCAGGAAGGCGCATCCGCCGCCGGCGACCCCGGGATTGGGGTCTTTCATGCCCACCACCACCCGTTTAATGCCGCTTTTGAGAATGGCATGAGTGCAGGGCGGGGTCCTTCCTGTATGATTGCAGGGCTCGAGGGTGACGTACAGGGTCGCCCCCGGGCACCGGCCGGCCAACCGGGCGAGGGCCTCCGCCTCTGCATGCGGGAGCCCTGCTCGGCGGTGATACCCTGTTGCGGCCACCCTCCCCTCTTTCACAATGACCGCACCCACCGCAGGGTTGGGAGAGGTCCGGCCCAGTCCTTTCCGGGCCTCCCGGAGCGCCAGGCGCATAAATCCCGCATCCGTGTCGTTCAGTTTCCGGCCCATTCAGGCATTTGCCTTTTCCTGCTTGGTCTTGAGTATCTCTTCCAGTTCGGACATGAACTCGCTGATATCCCTGAACTGCCTGTACACAGAGGCAAAGCGGACATAGGCGACCTCATCCCATTCTCTCAATTTGTTGATGACCCGCTCGCCCACCTCGGAGCTGTCGATCTCCTTTTTCCCCAGTTCCTGAAAATGGGTCTCCAGGGAGTCCACAAACTCCTCGATCCGGGCCACACCTACGGGCCGTTTCTGACATGCCTTGCGGATGCCCGATATGATCTTTTCCCGGCTGAACGGCTCGCGCCTCCCATCCTTCTTGACCACCATGGGGAGGATGTCCTCCAGCTTTTCGTAGGTGGTAAACCGTCGGCCGCAGGCAATGCACTCCCGTCTCCGACGAATGGTCCTGGCATCCTTGCTGAGCCGGGAATCAATCACCTTGTTGTCGATCTTGCCGCAGTAGGGACAAATCACGGGGGAAACCTCACAATCTGGATGCCGGCCTCGGCCAGCATGCCGTCAGCCAGGGGATCATCGTACCCGTCCTTGTAATAAACGGTTCTGATGCCCGCGTTGATGATCATCTTGGTGCAGATGATGCAGGGTTTGTTTGTGCAATACAGTGTGGCCCCCTTGATGGGGATCCCATAGCAGGCCGCCTGAATAATGGCGTTCTGTTCGGCGTGCAAGCCCCGGCAGAGCTCATGGCGCATGCCGGACGGCACAGAGGCGTTGGCTCGCAGGCAACCGGTCTCCTCGCAGTGCCTGAGACCGGCCGGCGCGCCGTTGTAGCCGGTTGCCAGGATCCTTTTGTCCTTTACCAGGATGGCGCCCACGTGGCGTCGAAGGCAGGTCGACCGGCTGGCAACCAGCTCGGTGATCGACATGAAATATTCGTCCCAGGAAGGTCGGGGCATGAGACGCGCCTCGTGGAAGCAAGGTCCAGAAGATTTAAAACTGATCATATATGGGGAAACTGTCGCATAAATCCGATACAGCGCCCTGGCTTCGTTTGAGGATTTCTGGGTCGTCCGGGCCTCGCAGCAGGTCCGCGACGAGGCGTGCGATCTCCCTCATTTCTGTTTCTTTCATGCCCCGGGTGGTGAGGGCAGGCGTTCCCAGCCTCAGGCCGCTCGTCACCCTGGGGCCCCGCGGATCAAAGGGGATGCTGTTCTTGTTGGCCACAATCCCTGCCTTTCCCAGGATCCGCTCCCCCTCCAGACCGGTGATCCCGGTGTGGGTCAGATCCATCAGAATCAGGTGGTTGTCCGTACCCCCCGATACGAGGGTGAAGCCACGGGCCATAAGATCCTCGGCAAGGGCCTTTGCATTCAGCAAAACCTGCTTTTGATAGGCCACAAATGATGGATCCAGGGCCTCTTTAAAGGCGACCGCCTTGGCCGCAATCACATGCATGAGCGGCCCCCCCTGGGTCCCTGGAAACACGGCCTTATCGATTCTTTCCCCCCATTCTTCGGAAGAAAGGATGAACCCGCCCCTGGGACCCCGCAGGGTCTTATGGGTGGTGGAGGTGACGACATGGGCCTTTCCCACCGGAGAGGGGTGGAGCCGGGCCGCCACCAGTCCAGCAATGTGGGCCATGTCGGCCATGAGAAAGGCGTCGCATTCAGACGCAATATCGGCGAATTTCGCGAAATCGATGCGCCGGGGATAGGCGCTTGCGCCGGCCACAATGATCCTGGGCCTGCACTCCATGGCCGTCCTTTTCACATTTGCATAATCTATTACTTGCGTTTTTGGATCTAAGCCATAGAAAACAGGTTTAAAAAATTTTCCAGAGAAATTCACGGAACTCCCGTGGGTGAGATGCCCGCCATGGGAAAGGTCCATGCCCATGATGGTGTCCCGAGGGTTCAGGAAGGCCATATAGACCGCCATATTGGCCTGGGATCCCGAGTGGGGCTGTACATTGGCGTACTCGGCCCCGAACAGCCGTTTGAGTCGATCCACGGCCATCACCTCGGCCCTGTCCACGGATTCACATCCGCCGTAATAACGGGCGCCGGGATAACCTTCCGCATATTTATTGGTCATGATGTTGCCCTGGGCCTCGATCACGGCCGGGCTGGCATAGTTCTCGGAGGCGATCATCACCAGGGTGCGCTGTTCTCTTTCCAGCTCGGCCCTGATGGCGGCGTAGACCTCAGGGTCAACATCATTCAGTTTGCGTGCGTTGACCATTGCCTCTTGCGCCGACCTGCGATCCCGAAGGCCGGCGCCCTGTTCCTGAATCCCTGGATCCGCGATTTATGAATCGCCGTTTCCTTCATATGATTTGAAAATAAGGCTGGCATTGGTGCCCCCGAACCCGAATGAATTGGACATGGCCAGCGTGACCTTCTTCTTGCGCGCCACGTTGGGCACATAATCCAGATCGCATTCCGGATCGGGCGTCTCGTAGTTCATGGTGGGGGGAATGGTCCCGTTTTTTATTGTCAGAACCGTAAAAATGGCCTCAATGCCCCCTGCCCCGCCCAGGAGATGGCCGGTGACCGACTTTGTGGAACTGATGGAGAGCTGATAGGCATGTTCTCCAAAAACGGCCTTGATTGCCCTGTTTTCCGAGAGGTCGTTCAGCTTTGTGGAGGTGCCGTGGGCATTGATGTAGTCGATGTCTTCCGGCTTAAGGCCTGCAGAATCGAGGGCCATTTTCATACAGTGGCTGGCCCCCTCGCCTTCTGGATCAGGCGCCGACACATGATAGGCGTCAGCCGTCAATCCATAGCCCACCACTTCTGCATAGATCCTGGCGCCCCGATGGAGCGCGGTCTGGAGGTCCTCCAGGATCAATATGCCTGAGCCTTCCCCCATGATAAAGCCGTCCCGATCCAGATCAAAGGGCCTGGAGGCCTTTTCCGGGGCCTCATTCCGGGTGGACAGTGCCCGCATGGAGCAGAATCCGCCCAGGGCAAGCGGGGTGATGACGGCCTCTGCGCCGCCGGTAATCATTGCATCTGAAATGCCCCCCTGGATCATCCGAAAGGATTCGCCTATGGCATGGGCGCTGGCCGCACACGCGGTCTCGATGGACAGATTAGGACCCCTGGCCCCAAACTCAATGGCGATCTGGCCGGGGGCCATGTTGGCAATGATCCCCGGGATGAAAAAGGGGCTGATCCGTTTATGGCCTTTCTCCAGGAGAATCGAGTGATAATGCTCCAGGGTGGCAAGCCCGCCCAGACCCGTACCGGTCACAGCCCCCACCCGATAGCAGTTGCTGGCGTCGATTTTCAGCTCTGCATCCTCTATGGCCATCCTTGCCGAGGCAATGGCATAATGAATAAAGATGTCGAATCGCCGGATCTCCTGCTTGTCCAGGAAATCTTCAGACCTGAAATCCTTGACCTCGCCTGCTATCTGGGACGGAAAGCCGGTTGCATTAAATTTTGTGATCGGTCCGATCCCTGATCGCCCCGCGCATACCGCTTCCCAGTTCTTCTCCACGCCGGTTCCCAGGGGAGTCACCATCCCCACTCCTGTCACCACAACCCTTCTGGCCATCTTCCTGCTCCTTCAGATGCTATTGTTCGAGGTTCGCCCGCCCCTCGGCCGGCACTGTTGCATGTGGAGGTCTTGCAGTTCCGATGAGGCCCCCATGGGCCGATCCAGATTATTTTTCGATCGCCTTTTGGATATAGTCGATGGCATCCTGCACGGTCGCTATCTTTTCCGCATCTTCATCCGGAATCGAGACGTCGAATTCCTCCTCCATGGCCATGATCAGCTCCACCTGGTCCAGGGAGTCAGCCCCCAGATCGTCTACAAACGATGCCTCCGGGACCACGTCTTTCTCAGGAACGTCCAATTGTTCGCAAATGATCTTCCGAATCTTGTCCTCAACCGCTGACATAAACCGTTACCTCCCTAAGTTAATTTACACGCGCACCGGTACGAACCCAAAAGACGGAACCCATCTTCACCGATCGCTATTTGTGATATGCTTGTGCTCAACGCGTCTTGACTACATATACATGCCGCCGTTTACATGGATAATCTGGCCGGTGACATAGCCGGCCGCATCCGAACAGAGCCAGTAAACGACCTCGGCCACCTCGTCAGCCGTCCCCATTCTTCCCATGGGAATCTGACGCAGAAATTCTTCCTTGATCTTGTCCGGGAGGCGGGCCGTCATCTCAGTGTCAATGAACCCCGGGGCCACCCCGTTGACTGTAATGCCCCTTCCGGCCAGCTCACGGGCTGTCGTCTTGGTGAACCCCATCACGCCGGCCTTGGAGGCGGCGTAATTGGCCTGCCCCGGATTTCCGATTTGCCCGACTACAGATGAAATATTTACGATTCGGCCGGCCCTCTCCTTGATCATCGGCCTCACCACCGCCCGCGTGCAGTTGAAGACGCCCTTTAAATTAACGCTTAGGACCGCATCCCAGTCCGCCTCTTCCATCCTCATCAAAAGGGTATCCCGGGTGATGCCTGCATTGTTCACCAGGACATCCACCCGCTTCAGCCGTTCGAATATCCCCTTGAACCACTCGTCTACAGCCGTGAAAGAGGAGACATCCACCTTGTGGGCCTCAGCAACGACCCCCTTGTCTTTGAGTCCGTTCAGGGTTTGCTGGACCGCGGACTCGTCCGGGTCATAGTGCGCGATGACGATGCGGGCCCCCTCCTGGGCGAACTTGAAGGCAATTGAACGCCCGATTCCCCTGGAACCCCCTGTAATAACGACAACTCTGGCATCTATTGGCGCCATGGCTTCTCCTCGACATATCTATGGGTTGTCAATTCCGGTCCCCTCCCCTTGATGCGCAACATGCTCGATGCAGGCTCCATGAACGCCCAGAATACAACGAACGGCCCGTCTTCCGCGAAAAGGCTTATCCCTCTTCATGGGAAGGGGCTGGGCTGCCCGGCTTCTGAGGTGGGGCGGAGGCCGTCAACTGGAAAGTCATTTTTTCCAAAACCCGGTTGTTCACATACTGGACGGCAATATGGATGGCATTCTTGATCGCCTTGGGAGGCGATCCGCCGTGACAGATCATGCCCACCCCGTTGATGCCCAGGAGCGGGGCGCCCCCGTACTCCTCGTAATCAAGTCTTCGCATGAAATTGTGCATGGCGGTGCGGCCCAGAAGCAGGGCGGCCCGGCCCAAGAAAGAACCCATCAGTTCCTTTTCAATGAGCTGGGTCATTACGCTCGCCATGCCCTCTGTCAATTTCAGGACCACATTGCCCACAAAACCGTCGCATACCACGATCCTTGCCCTGCCGGAAAGGATGTCGCGTCCTTCCACATTCCCCACGAAATTGAGATCGCTTTTGGAAAACAGCTCGTGGGCCAGCCGGACCTGCTCATTTCCCTTGCCTGCTTCCTCGCCGATGCTCAAGAGACCCACGGCCGGATTGCTGATCCCAAGGCAGGACGCGGCAAAGGCATTGGCCATCACCCCGAATTGAAACAGATGGGACGGTCGGCAGTCCACATTGGCGCCCACATCGATGAGCACCACAGGCCCCTTCTCCGCAGGAAGGATGCTGGCAATGGCGGGCCGCTCCACCCCTTTCACCCTGCCCAGGGTCATGACCCCGGCAGCCAGTGTGGCGCCTGAATTGCCTGCACTGACCACCGCGTCTGCACGGCCGCTCTTGATGAGGTCGAAGGCCACCCGAATGGAGGCGTCTCGCTTCTTGCGCAAGGCCTTGAGCGGCGACTCATCCATCCCAACCACCTCTTGACAGTGATGGATGGAAATGCGGCCCCCGGCATGACGCCCATCCAGGGCAGGCGCCACCCTTTTTTGATCGCCGACCAGAATAACATGGACGCCCAGTTCAGCAGCAGCATCCACTGCACCCTGAACCACCCATTCAGGGGCGTGGTCGCCCCCCATGGCGTCCACGGCCACGTTCATCTCAGCTCTCTTCTATCTTCAGAATCGTTCTGCCCCTGTAGGCGCCGCATTCAGGGCATACGTGATGCGGCAAGACAGGTTCGTGGCATTGGGGACACGCGACTGTCCTGGGTAATTTAACGGCATCGTGGGCACGTCTCGTGTCCCGTTTCGACTTTGATTTCTTTTTCTTGGGTACAGCCATAATGTTTGATTCGCTCCGTTTCACCCCCCGGCCAAGATAACCCATTCGACCGAGATGCTTGAGATATATGTGCTTATTGCACTGTCACCCCACCTTCACCTTCAGCTGCTCCAGTTTCCTGAAAGCCGGGTGACCCCCTGCGACAGCGCATGTGCAGGTCTCGTAATTGAGATTTGCGCCGCATACCGGACAAAGCCCGCGGCATCCCTCATGGCACAGAAACTTGACGGGCAGAGCCAGGTAGAGCTGTTCCCTGACAAGCTGATCCATATCCACTTGTTCGTCCGCAAGGAACTCAACCGACATGTCCTCTTCCAAGAGCGCGATATCGCCGGCCACGGGCTCAGGGAGGGGGGGCGCCAGCAGGAGCCGAAACCTGGACCGCACGTGATGGGAATAGACCTCCAGACATCGATCGCACCGGGCCCGCACGCTCCCTGACAGGCTCCCATCCACAGCATACTGCCGACCTTCCCTCGAAAGCGTCATGTGTACCTCCAGGGGTCCGTCGAGACCGAGGACCTGCTCATCCGGCTCCGGATTCATGCTCCCCCACCATCCTGATTCAAACCTGAGATCAAAATGGCGGGGCCCCGGCAACAGCTCTTTGAGGCGAACGATCATTGGGCGACAAACCTGTTTGAGAATGGGGCGTATGCGATGCGCTCAGAAGCAAAAATAGATCAATATATAAAAGATTCTCCCTTTGTCAATAAATTTATGCGCCCTGACGGGGCCGGGACCGGATTCCGAACCCGGGGAACGCGCCTGCCATACGTAAAAACTTTCTTTTTTTCTTGACACTTACAACATCTTCTGGTAAATTCCACAATTAAAATGCATCGATTTTGACCTCTTACACCGTAAATCTGACGGCCATAGGCAATTCCTCAAACAGATGCCGTTTTTGCCCTCCGGGGCGTAGGCTTGGCGCTACGAACCAGAGGCCCAATCGCTGCGACAGAATCCATCCCGAGGTCTATAATCGGGAAAAGCCCTTACCGAATCTCCCGTACGCCAGCGGCCATGTTGCCGCCTAACGCCCCTGACCCGCTTGACCGCATCAGGGGCGATGCCATTGTCCGGGTGCGAGGCCAGATGACCCATGTGGAAATATCGAGAACAACTGAGCTATTATGACAAACTGAGACGCTCCATCTACGAAATCCTCCGGGATGCCCTTGAAAGGCGTCTCATGAAGATTTCGCTCATCGACTCCTTTTATAACTATCAAAAAAATGGGGCAGAATACAGCTTTGTAGAGAAGAGCGAGCTCAAACCCAAATCCAAGAAGATGGAAAAGGAGTCTGAGTATTTCAACACCTTTCTGGTGATTGCCTGCGAGGGCGTGCTCGGGACGGAACTGAAAAACTACATCCGCTTTTTTCCTGAAAACAGCGTCATCAAGAAAAACCTCCGGTATCTGCCTGAGTTCACCCTCTATAAACGGTTCCATCAAAACCTGAGGTATTTTGACAGCCCTCGGTTCCTTGATCTCGTGGAGCAGCTGTTGGACGTGGATTACGCCCTCCTCATCCAGCAGGACGCCACCGTCAAAAAAAAGAACCGCTATGCCCTCACCCATTTTCACGTCAAGATCGACTGGCCCATTGCCGACGCCTCCGAAGACCTGGCAAAGTGGCTGCGATATGTCCAGAACCATCTATATGAGAACGGCGAGAAGGAGGCCCGTATTCTCCAGAACAAGCTCTTTGAGTATTACGGGTGTCACCACACTGCGGGGGGAAGACGGACAGCCGGTCTCATTGCAGCTCAGCTTTTAAGGAAGCTAAATTCCATTTCAACGGTTTTTGTGTCAAGTGCGGAGGCCCGCACCATGTACCGGTATTCCGAAAGAGGCGTCTCGAAATTTTTCTTGATCCAGTTCAGCGACAAGCAGCTCGCCTCCCTGGCCAAGGCCCAAAACACCACGGTCGAGTCCCTTCAATCCAGCTATCTCTTTGATGGAGACGGCCCCAGTCTGGGCATCCTGGAGGCCTCCTATTCCTACACGGCCCACTCCAAGCCGCCCAAGGACGGCAAACTGAGAAAGATTCGACCTGCCTACAACTGGCTCACCCTCAGAGACGAACTCCTGCATCCCAAGCTGGATGCGCCGCAGGCCACCCCTATCCGGTACAGCTGGGTATATGCAAGCGACGATTAAGACGTTTGCCCGTGTTGAAGGACCGGGTCTTGCCGGATCCCCGGCCCCAGACCCCTTTTGGGGCCACAGTGCTGGTTTCATTCGTGTCCAATGCGGACATATCACGATAAAATGGAGGATGCATCAGAGGTCATGTCAGAAGAAAAAGTGGTCACCCGCTTTCCACCCAGTCCCACCGGCTATCTCCATATAGGCGGCGCACGGACCGCCCTCTTCAACTGGCTGTTTGCCAGGCAGAGGGGAGGGAAATTCATTTTGCGGATTGAAGATACGGACGAACAACGATCCACGGAAGAGGCAACCACGGCCATCCTGAAGTCGATGGAATGGCTCGGCCTCTACTGGGATGAAGGTCCCTATTTCCAGTCCCAACGATACCCTGTTTACAATGAATTTATCGAACGGCTCCTGGCAAGCGGTCAGGCCTACCATTGCCACTGCTCTCCCGAGGTTCTGGACCAAAAAAGGCAGGAGGCCAAACAAAAGGGTCTCAAGCCCAAGTATGACGGCACATGCCGGGAACTGGGACTGGCCCCTGCCCCGGGATCGGTGGTCAGGCTCAAGACCCCTCTCACAGGGATCACCCAGTTCAATGACCTGGTCAAGGGTCCCATCCGGTTTAACAACGAGGAGCTGGACGATCTCATCATCCGCAGATCGAACGGGAGCCCCACCTACCACCTTGCCGTGGTGGCCGACGACATCAGCCTCGGAATGACGCATATCATCCGGGGCGACGACCACGTTAACAACACCCCGCGGCAGATACTGATCTACAAGGCCCTGGGGGAACCGCTCCCCCAGTACGCGCACCTGCCCATGATCCTCGGCCCGGACCGAACCAGACTGAGCAAGCGGCACGGCGCCATGTCGGTCCTGGCCTACCGGGACATGGGGTACCTGCCCCAGGCCCTCTTAAACGGGCTGGCCAGGCTCGGATGGTCCTATGGAGATCAGGAGAAATTCTCACTGGAGGAGCTCATCGAAAAGTTCTCACTGGACCATGTGGGAAAGGCCGCGGGCGTGTTCAATGCAGAAAAGCTCCTGGACCTCAACGCCTGGCACATTCGGGAATCTTCCAACGAGTCCCTCGTACAACACCTGAGGCCATTCCTTGAAAAAGAGGGGTTCGGGGACCTGGAAGACGAAAAAATCTCTGCCCTCGTTTCCATTCTCAAGGTGCGGAGCAAGACCCTGGTGGATATGGTGGAGGGGGCCCGTTTTTATCTGTCAGATGAGATTGGCTATGAAAAGAAGGGCGACCATAAGTTCCTGAACCAGGATGTGGCGCCCCTGTTTGAAAAGCTGTGCCAACGGATTGAGGACCCGGACGTCCCATTCACGCGTCAAGGTCTCGAGCACATGTTTGCCCGATTCCTGGAGGAAGAAAAGATCACCCTCAAGCAAGTGGCTCAGCCCCTCAGGGTTGCGCTCACCGGCAAGACCGCCAGTCCCGGGATCTTTGAGGTTATGGAACTTTTGGGCAAAGCGAGGGTCCTTGAACGGATCCGGAAGGCGGCGGCCCATATCGAAAGCAAGGCAGAGACCGATTAATGGACCTGCCCAGGCAGGTTAACTGCGGGTGTGCCGGCGCTTGAAGATGAAAAGCGCCACGATAGCGCCCACGAGGATCACCAGGGTCACGAGCTGGGTCACTGTCATGCCGTTTTGGAAAATCATGCCCCGGTCGTCCCCCCGGAAGCGCTCCACAAAGAGACGGGCCGTGCTGTGCAGCACCAGGAGCCACAAAAAAACCTGCCCCTCAAATCCCTTTTTCCGGTGAAGCAGGATCAGGATGAAAAAGATGATGAAATTGAGGGCCGATGAATAAAGCTGGGTCGGATGCAGGGGCACGTTCAACGGCGCCAGCGAACGGGGATCTGTAAAGACCACGCCCCAGTCAGAGCCGGTGGGTTTGCCGTAGCAACACCCTGCCATAAAACATCCGATCCGGCCGATGGCCTGGCCGAGGGCCATGCCGGGGGCCCATATGTCGGCTGTCTTCCAAAAGCCAAGCCCATGCCGTCGCGTGTACCAAAGGACGATCAGAATCACGCAGACAATCCCCCCGGAAAAGACAAGGCCCCCCTCCCACATTTTGACCATATCCAGGGGCCGTTCCAGATAGTAGGAGAGATTCATGAGGACATATAAAAGACGCGACCCCACGATGGCGGCCGCGATCATAAAAAAACCCATGTCCATGGTCTGCTGCGGGCTTATGCCCTCGGATTTACCGATTTTTACGGCCGCCACGAGGCCTGATAGGAAGCCTGCGGCCACGAAGAGCCCGTAGGTGTGAAGGGTAAAGGGACCGATGGAAAAAAGATCTGGAAACATGGCTGATGAGGCCTTTTATGTGTGAGAAGAAATCCTGTCCAATGGTTTGCTGACCGAATGCATTAATGTTTTTTAATCCCTTCAGGGGGCAGGCGGCCGGGTCGACTCAATCGGTCGACGATGAAGAAAAAATCAGGGTTAAGGCCACCCAAAACGTCCCCGCTGTGATGGCTGCATCCGCCATATTGAATGCCGGCCAATGGCAGCGGCCCCAGAAAAGATCCAGAAAATCCACCACCTCTCGAAAGCGCAAGCGATCTATCAGGTTGCCCACTGCACCCCCCAGAATGAGGGACAGACCCCAGATCATTCGGGCATCCTTCTCCCTGAGGCGGAAAAACCAGAAGATGATCAAGGCGACAGCGATGACGCTCGCCCCCACCAGCAGCCAGAATGCCGCATCCGGATGGGACCGGTTCATGAGTCCGAAGGCCATGCCCCGGTTTCGCACGTGGACCAGGCTGAAAAAGCCCTCTATCACCGGGATGGATTCATGCACGCGCAAGATCCCGGATACGATGGCCTTTGATATCTGGTCCAGGATGATAACCGCCAGGGCGGGGCAGATCATCAGGACATAATCTCTTGGAGTACGTCTCGGCATCGCTTGCAGATGGTGGGGTGATTGGCGTCTTCCCCCACAGAAGGATCGTGGACCCAGCAGCGTTCACACTTGGGATCGGTGGAAGGAGACACCGCCACCTTCAATCCAGGGACGGTCTCGCTTTCATACCCTTCCGCCATCTGGGCAATATCCACCAAGGCCACTGACGAGACAATAAAAATATACTTCAACTGATCTATATAACCATTTAATAATTCATATAATTGTTTGGAAGCCCCCAATTGAACCGCGGCATCCAGGGAATGGCCGATCTGCTTCTCTTTCCGTGCCGTCTCCAGGATCCTGGCAACCTCCCTTCGCACAGAGATGATCTGCTCCCACACGTCTTCCAAACCCCGATCCCTGTATGGCGCCTTTACCGGAAAGAAGAGGTCAGCGTGGACGCTCTGCGAACGGTTTTTTCCGCCCATATGCTGCCAGATCTCATCGGCCGTGAACGAGAGGACCGGGGCCATCAAACGGACAAGGACTTCCAGGATTTCGTTCATGGCGGTCTGGGCCGACCGTCTTGCCGTGGATGTCCTAGGCGATGTATAGAGACGGTCCTTGATAATATCGAGATAGAAAGACGAGAGGTCCAGAACACAGAAATTGTGAAGGTTGTGATAGACCAGATGGAAATTGAAGTCTTGGTATGCCTTCAGGATCCGTTCGTTCAATCCCTGCAGCCTGCTCAGTGCCCACCGGTCCAGTTCCATCATTTGCGGGTAAGGCACCTGATCGGTCTCGGGGTCGAAATCGCTGAGATTGCCCAGGAGATAGCGGCAGGTGTTGCGAATGCGGCGATAGGCCTCTGTCAACCGCTGAAGAATCTCCTTGGAGAGGCGGATGTTGTCCCGATAATCTTCCCCTGCCACCCACAGCCGCAGGATCTCTGCGCCGTAGGTCTTGATCAGCTCCTCGGGCGAGATGACATTTCCTGCCGACTTGTGCATGGCCTTGCCGGCCCCGTCCACCACAAAGCCATGGGTCAGGACAGTCCGATAAGGCGCCTGGTTGCGGGTCCCCACGGAGCAGAGCAGGGAACTGTGAAACCATCCCCGGTGCTGATCGCTCCCCTCCAGATAGAGATCGGCCGGGGTGCGCAGATAGTCCCGATACTCCATGACCGCTGCATAGCTCACGCCTGAGTCGAACCAGACATCCAGAATATCGGTCTCTTTTCTGAATCGCTCGGATCCGCATTTCGGACACCGCGTGCCCGGAGGGACCAGGTCCTGTTCCGACTTGACAAACCAAATGTCGGCCCCTGATTCTTCCACCATGGCAGAGACATGATCAATGATCTCCTGGGAGATGACCGGTTCGCCGCATGCCTCGCAGAAAAACACGGTAATGGGTACGCCCCATGCCCTCTGTCGCGAGATGCACCAGTCCGGCCGATTGGAGATCATATTGTAAATTCGATCCTGGCCCCAGGCGGGTATCCACGATACCTTCTGGATGGCGTCGAGTGCCTTTTGCCTTAGGTGGTTCTTTTCCATGGAGATAAACCATTGCTCTGTGGAACGAAAGATCACAGGTCGCTTGCACCTCCAGCAATGGGGGTATTCATGCACGATATCCTGCTCCTTGAGCAGGGCCCCCACCTCTGTGAGCTTGTCGTTGACCGCACGATTGGCCTCAAACACCTCCATGCCGGCAAAGTATTCCACATCCGGGGTGAAGCGGCCGGCATCGTCCACAGGGGAATAGGTCTCCAGCTTGTATTGAAGCCCGGTCTCGTAGTCTTCACGACCGTGTCCAGGCGCCGTGTGCACGCACCCTGTCCCAGCCTCCAGGGTTACATAAGGGGCCAGGACAATCACCGACGGCCTGTCATACAGGGGATGCCTCGCCTCCAGCCCTTCCAGATCCGCGGCCTTATAGCGTCGCAGGACCTCGTAGGATGGTATGCCGAAGGTGTCCATGCAGACATCCACAAGCCCGTCGGCCAGGATCAGGATCCCATCTCTTTCGGTGTCCACAGCCGCATATTCCAGGTCCGGGTGGAGGGCGACGGCCAGATTGGCGGGAAGGGTCCAGGGCGTTGTGGTCCAGATTACGATGGAAACCTCTTTTCCATCACAAGGCAGCTGGAGCCGATCCAACCCCTCTTTCATGGGAAATTTCACAAAAATGGATGGGGAACGATGCTCGCCGTACTCCACCTCCGCCTCTGCCAGGGCCGTCTTGCACGAGATGCACCAGTAGATGGGCTTCTTGCTCCTCAACAGGCTTCCGTTCAGGGCAAACTTGCCGAACTCCCTGACAATCGTGGCCTCATAGGGATAATTCATGGTCAGATAGGGCCTGTCCCACTCGCCCAACACCCCTAACCGCTTGAATTCATTGCACTGGATATCAATATACGTCTCGGCGTACTGCCGGCATACCTTGCGGATCTCCACCTGGGACATCTCCAATTTCTTGGCCCCCAGCTCCCCGTCGACGCGGTGCTCGATGGGGAGGCCATGGCAGTCCCATCCGGGGACATAGGGCGCGTCAAAGCCCGCCATCTGCTTGGATTTGATGATGATATCCTTCAACACCTTGTTAAAGGCCGTCCCCATGTGGATATTGCCGTTGGCATAGGGGGGGCCGTCATGGAGCATATAGGGCGTACGACCGGCAGAGATGTTCCGAATAAGCTTGTACAGATCGATGCTCTCCCACTTCTGGAGCATTTCAGGTTCCCGTTTCACTAGATTCGCCTTCATGGGGAATTGGGTCTTGGGCAGATTGAGGGTCTGTTTGTAATCCATAAATGGTGCCTCCAAAAATTTGGGATAATCAGGCAAGCTAACAGATCTTGTTTTTCAAGTCAATTTCAACCTCGCGTGTGGGCATGTCTTCGGCATAAAAAATGGGGCTAACCGCTCCTGGCTAACCCCATGGTTTTCGTTATGGGGTGGATGAAGGGACTCGAACCCTCGGCATCTGGGGCCACAACCCAGTGCTCTGCCAACTGAGCTACATCCACCATAAAATTTGAATATAACAGGGCGCCAACGCCTTTGCAAGTGCTATTTTGGATGAATTCTGAAGGCGGGGGCGCCCCGACCCCCTTGTTTGGTCCATCAGGCGATCCGGCCTGCAAAAAAATGCTTGCAGCCTCTGAGAAAGACAGATAGCATCGCTTTGATTAAACTTTAATCCAAAGAACGGGAAGAGGGGGCTATGGCCGAGAAAGGTAACACAGGCTTATTTCTGCATGTTAGGTCGGTTACAGCGGCCATCATGGTGGCAGCCGTTTTTTTGGCACTGGCGTGCCAGAATAAAAAGCAAGCCCCCCCGCCCGCAGTGCCTGTTGTCAAAGTCATGAAAATAACGCAGCAGGATGTGCCTGTTGTCTTCCAATATGTGGCGCAAACCCAGAGTTCACACCTGGTCAACATCCAGGCGCGGGTGAGCGGGTTTCTCGACAAGCGACTGTATGCCGAAGGCGAGCTCGTCAAGGAGGGGCAGATCCTTTTCCAGATGGATCCCAAACCGTTTCAGGTGCAACTGGCACAGGCCGAGGCGGGTCTGGCCAAACACGAGGCCGCGTTCGAAACCGCCCGCCTGAATCTGGCCCGGGTCAAGCCCCTGACTGAACAGAATGCCCTCTCTCAAAAAGACCTGGATGATGCCACCGGCCATTACCTTGCCACTGCTGCAGCCGTGGCCCAGTCCAAGGCCGAGGTGGAATCCGCCAGACTCAACCTTTCCTATACCACCATTCGCTCCCCGGTGAACGGCATCAGCAGCTCGGCCCGTCAAACGGATGGAACCTATATCAATTTCCAGAACAGTCTCCTTACCACCGTGGCGGTCCTCTCGCCCATGTGGGTGAATTTCAGCATCTCTGAAAACGAGTTGCAGAAATACAGGGATCAGATTGCCCGGGGCCTGCTTCGCGCACCCAAAAACGACGAATACGAGGTGGAGATCATCCTGGTGGACGGGTCTGTCTACCCTTATATCGGCCGCATGACCTTTGCCGAACCCTCCTATAACCCGCAGACAGGAACATTCCTGATACGGGTCAGCGTGGACAACCCCAAGGGGGTCCTGCGGCCCAACCAGTATGTGCGGGTGCGCCTGAAAGGCACCATCCGGCCCCGAGCCATCCTGGTGCCCCAGCGCGCGCTCCAGCAGGGGTCCAAGGGCCAGTTCGTCTGGGTGGTGGGAACAGACAACAAGGTGGAACAGCGGCCGGTTGCCGTGGGGGAATGGCATGGCGACGACTGGTTCATATTCGAAGGTCTGAGACCCGGCGAGGCAGTCGTGGTGGAGGGCGGGCTCACCCTCAGCCCTGGAGCCCCTGTCTCCCCAGAACCATATGACGCTGGTCCGCCATTGGGAGACGGGTCCCCTCCTGAAAAGCGCCTGACAACAGATGACGCATAGAGGGGCCTTGATCTGTGTTCTCCAAATTTTTCATTGACCGGCCCATCTTCGCCACTGTGATTGCGGTCCTCATCTGCCTCGGCGGCCTCGTGGCCATGACCGCCCTTCCGGTAGAGCAGTACCCGCCCATCACCCCGGTCCAGGTCACGGTGTCGGCCGTCTACCCCGGGGCGGATTCCCAGACCCTTGCCGATTCAGTGGCAGCGCCCATCGAGGCCCAGATCAACGGCGTGGACAACATGCTTTACATGTCCTCCACCAGTTCCTCCACCGGGCAGTTGACCCTCACCGTCTATTTCAGCCTGGATACGGATCCGGACATTGCCCAGGTGCAGGTCCAGAACCGGGTCAATCTGGCGGCCCCCCAGCTGCCCGAGGCCGTGGTGCAGCAGGGGGTCTCTGTGCAGAAGAAGGCCTCCTCCATCATGATGCTCATCGGCCTCTTTGCCCAGGGAGAGCGTTACAGCAGCGAATATATCGCAAACTACGCCAACGTCTATGTCCTCGATGCCGTCAAGCGGGTGCCGGGGGCAGGCCAGGCCCAGATCATGGGGATCGCGGATCAGGCCATGCGCGTCTGGATGGATCCTGAGCGGATGGCGTCCCTCGGAATCACCACCAGCGACATCCAGCAGGCGGTTGCCAGCCAGAACGCCCTGTACGGGGCCGGCCAGCTCGGTCAGCAGCCCACCGCAGGCCCGGTGGAACTGACGGTCCCGGTGGTGACGCAGCGGCCCTTCACAGAGCCGTGGCAGTACGAAAACATCATCCTCCGTTCGGACCAGGACGGCAGCAGCATCGTCCGACTCAAAGACGTGGCCCGGGCCGAGGTGGGTCTCAGACAGTATGTGACCGACAGCAAGTTGAACGGAACGCCTGCCACCTTCATCGCGGTCTACCAGCAGCCCGGGGCCAACGGGCTAGAGGTCTCGAAAGCTGTGCGCAAGACGCTTGAAGAAATGAAGGCCCGTTTCCCCAGCGGCCTCGATTACGTGATCTCTCTGGACACCAACGACTTTGTGCGCCTCTCCATCAAGGAAGTGGTCCACACCCTTTTTTTGGCGATCCTCCTGGTCATCTTCGTGGTCTATTTCTTCCTCCAGAGCTTCCGCACCACCATCATCTGCGCCGTGGCCATCGTCGTGGCCCTTATCAGCACGTTCACGGGCATGCTGGCCTTGGGTTTTTCCATCAATCTGCTTACCCTCTTCGGTCTGGTGCTGGCCATCGGCATGGTGGTGGACGATGCCATTGTGGTGGTCGAAAACGTGGAGCGGAATATGGCCCGTTATCATCTGCCTGCCAAGGAGGCAACAGCACGCGCCATGGGAGAGATATCCAGCTCCCTTGTCGCGGTGGTGCTGGTCATGGCCTCTGTCTTTATTCCTGCGGCGTTTCTCCCCGGCACTACCGGCCAGCTCTACAAGCAGTTCGCCATCACCATCGTCATTTCCGTGGCGGTCTCAGGATTCGTGGCCCTTACCTTGACCCCTGCCATGTGCGGCATGTTGCTGAAGCACAGGCCACCTCCCACCCGCGGGTTTTTCGGCTGGTTCAACCGTCAGGTGGACGCCATCACCCGGGGCTTTGGTCACGCGGTGACGTTCGTCATCAAACGGATGCTGATCGCCTTTATCATCCTGGCGGTGCTGGTCTATGCCATCCTCCGCCTCTTTGAGTTCCTGCCCACCAGCTTTGTGCCCAATGAGGATCAGGGATATGTCATGGCCGCTGTCATCATGCCGGACAGCGCCAGTCTCAATCGCACCGAGGACGTGTGCGACCGGGTGGACGCCATCTTCAAAAAGATCCCCGGCGTTGATACGCGGACCCAGATTGCAGGGTACAGCCTGCTTGATGCAGGCTTCAAGACCAATGCAGGGGCCTTTTTTGTCACCCTCAAGCCCTTTGAGAAACGGTATGATTCCATCAAAACGGCAAAGGCGGAAAACGCCCGAGCCGTGCTTACCGGGCTGTACAGTCAAGCAAAAAGCATACAGGAAGGTCTGGTTGTCCCCGTCCCCCCGCCGGCCATCCCCGGAATCGGGACCACCGGCGGCTTTGAATTCTGGATCCAGGACATGGGCGCGGGCGAACCCGTAAGGCTGGGAGAAATCACCCGGCAGTTCCTGGACAAGGCCCGCCAGCGACCTGAGCTGACCGGCCTAAACAGCACCTTCCGGGCCACCACCCAGCAGTTGAGTGCGGACGTGGACAGGGAAAAGGCCAACCTTTTGGGCGTGTCGGTAAGCGATGTGTACAGCGCCATCCAGGCCCAGTTCGGGTCCCTTACGGTAAGCCAGTACAACCAGTTCAGCCGGACCTGGTGGGTTATCTTGCAGTCCGATCCAAAGCATCGGCAGGCCCCTGTGGACCTGGCGCGTCTATACACCCGGTCCAGCCAGGGGGATATGGTCCCTCTATCCGCCCTGGTGACCACCCGCTGGGTGACAGGACCCGATCTACTCCCCCATTTCAATGGGTTCCCGGCTGCCAAGATCAATGGAAATGCCGCTGCCGGATACAGTTCGGGCCAGGCCATTGCGGCCATGGAGGCCGTGGCGAGAGAGGCCCTTCCCGAGGGCTACACCTTTGCATGGTCAGGCCTGGCCTTTGAGGAAAAGGCATCCGGCGGCGCCTCCATGCTGGCCTTTGTCTTTGGCCTCATCATCGTTTTTCTGGTCCTGGCGGCCCAGTACGAGTCATGGACCCTCCCCGGCTCGGTCATGATGGCGGTCCCCTTCGGGGTCCTGGGCGCCCTGACAGCGGTCTGGCTGAGGGGTCTTGAAAACGACGTCTATTTTCAGATAGGCCTTCTGGTTCTGATCGGCCTGGGCGCCAAAAATGCGATATTAAGGGTCTCCTTTGCCGTGGAGCTGCGCAGAGAAGGAAAGTCCATTATGGAGGCCACCATCGAGGCCGGCGAACAGCGATTGCGGCCCATCATCATGACCTCCCTTGCCTTTGCCTTCGGCGCACTCCCTCTGGCTATTGCCATGGGCGCGGGGGCCAATGCCCGGCATTCCATCGGGACCGGCATCATCGGCGGCATGATCGGAGAGACTACCCTGGCCATGCTCTATGTACCCCTCCTGTTTTACATCTTTGACCGGATGCGGGAGCGATCCAGGGAGAAAAAAAAGACACCGTCCACGGCAAAAGGGCCTGAAGCCCATGGCACGGAACAAGAGGTACCCCATGATGCAGCCATTAACTGACATGCGCATCCTCTTGGTCTTGGGATTTCTTCTTGGCCTGTTCAGCGGCTGCACGGTTGGCCCCGATTACGTACGGCCCGGGCTTGACGTACCTGCGGCCTTCATCCATGAGGATGCAGATGCCCAGGATACGGCCAATACCGAGTGGTGGAACCAGTTTCAGGATCCCGAGATGGATCGGCTCATCGCCGAGGCCCTGGCCAACAACAGAGACATCAAGATCGCCGCTGCCAACATCCAACAGGCTGCGGCCGTGCTCATCCAGGCACGCTCGCCCCTCTTTCCCCAGCTGGGATACGGCGGAGAGGGGAGAAGGGACCGCGTCAGCGAATTCCGCAACACCCCCCTTTCCCAAATCCTCTCCAATCCATATGATTCTTATCAGGCCTTTGCCAATGTGAGCTGGGAGATCGACCTGTGGGGCCGCATCCGCCGGCTCTCGGAGGCGGCCCAGGCCCGACTCCTGGCAACCGAGGAGGCCTGGCGCGGCGTCATCCTGTCCCTGGTTTCATCGGTTGCCAGCAACTATATCCAGTTGCTCGGTTTGGATGATCAACTCCGGGTGGCCACGGAGACCCTGGAGACCTATGCCCAGTCGGTTAAACTCTTCGAACTTCGATTCAAGTATGGCCAGGTCTCCCAGATGACCGTTGAACAGGCCCGGTCCCAATATGAAACCGCGGCCGCGGCCATCCCCCAGATCGAATCTCAGATTGTCCAGGTGGAAAACGCGATTTGCATCCTCCTGGGTCGCAACCCGGGGCATGTAAAACGGGGCAGAACCCTTCACCAACTGCATCTTCCTCCTGTGCCCGTCGGCCTGCCCTCAGATCTCCTCGCCAACCGGCCGGACATCTGCCAGGCCGAACAGGACCTCATCTCCGCCAATGCCCAGATCGGCGCTGCCAAGGCCCTTTATTTTCCGACCATCTCCCTCACCGGGGCCTTTGGGTTTGCCAGCCGGGACCTCTCCGACCTTTTTCAGGGACCCTCCCGCACCTGGAGCTATGCGGGTTCCATTATTGGGCCCATCTTTACCGGCGGGGCCATCGACGGCCAGGTCCGGGAGGCCGAGGCGGTCAAAAAGGCAGCCCTCCTCAACTATGAACAGACCATCCAGAACGCCTTTGCCGACGTGGAAAACGCCCTGACGGCCCGGAAAAAGCTCCTTGAGCAGACCCAGGCCCAGGAGCGATTGGTCAGCGCCAACAGGGAATACGTGCGTCTGGCCGCCCTCCAGTACGAGGGGGGGTACTCGCCCTATTCCACGGTGCTTCAGGCCGAGCAGCAGCTCTTCCCTTCTGAGCTCAATTACGCCCAGTATCGGGCCGCGCTCTTCAACTCCCTGGTGGATGTCTACAAGGCCATGGGCGGGGGATGGATCGAGGCTGCTGAACCATTGACAGCCGTGCGGCAGGGGGGAAACTCTAATTAGAGGGAAAATGACCTCTCAGGGCCTTTTGACCGAGAGGCTTGGAACCGAAAAAGGTTCCTGGAGCCGGCCCAAGAGCGCTTGCAATATGATTCAAGCCGAGGCCCGGCTTCTTCAGCAAAGATGATCACCAGAAGCGTGGTCGGCCCACGATCCCAAGCCGGCCTGATCGCAAGAACCAAACAGCGTTCTGCCCGCCCGTGGGGGTCTCTGCCCAAGGGCTGCAATAAAATGCGTTCATATCGTTCGGCGACCGCCCCCTGGCGCCGGATGATGTCTATGGAAAGGCAGCAAGGACACACCGTTCCACCCGCCTGACTCGCCTCGCTCGCATGGCGGGCAGGTGAAAGCCTGTCCTTGGGGCTGGAACAGACTGTATTTTAGAGCCCTGCTGCCGTTCCCAGGAGCTGTATTCGGTTTTTGCAGCCCTTGGGCAGAGACCCCCACGGGCAAACTTCTTCGCACGTTGCAGGGAAGGTGCGGACAAAGATTCTACGCTAAGGAGGCGAGATGGCTTCCTGTTTCCGCGCCAGGATTTCTTTGAAATAGGCGATGGTCTTTTTAAGGCCTTCCTCAAGCCCTGTTCGGGGTTCCCATTGCAGTTGCTGTTTGGCTAAAGAGATGTCGGGCCGGCGCTGCAACGGATCGTCCTGGGGAAGGGGTTTGAAGACAATCCTGGATCGGCTCCCGGTGAGTCCCATGATCTTCTCGGCCAGTTCCAGCATACTGAATTCAGATGGATTTCCCAGATTCACCGGCCCGGTGAATCCGTCCGGGGCATCCATCATCCGGATGAGCCCTTCCACCAGATCGTCCACATAACAAAAAGAACGGGTCTGGGACCCGTCCCCATAGACCGTGATCTCCTCTCCGGTCAGGGCCTGGACGATGAAGTTGCTCACCACCCGGCCGTCGTGGGGATCCATCCGGGGACCGTAGGTGTTGAAGATCCGGACCACGCGGATATTGACCCGGTTCTGCCGGTGATAGTCAAAGAAGAGGGTCTCGGCGCAGCGTTTTCCCTCGTCGTAACAGGACCGCGGGCCGATGGTGTTGACATTCCCCCAGTAGGTCTCTGGCTGCGGGTGGATGCTCGGGTTGCCGTAGACCTCGCTGGTGGAGGCCTGGAGGATCTTTGCATGGACCCGCTTGGCCAGGCCCAGCATGTGGATGGCCCCCATGACGCTGGTCTTGACGGTCTTGACCGGGTTGTACTGATAGTGGATGGGGGAGGCGGGGCAGGCCAGGTTGTAGATCTCGTCCACCTCCAGGAATATGGGATGGACCAGGTCGTGGCGGATCAGTTCAAAATTGGAGAGCCCCATGAGGTGCCGGATATTGTTCTTGGCGCCGGTGAAGAAATTGTCCAGGCACAGGACTTCGTGCCCTTCCCGGGTCAGGCGATCGCACAGGTGAGAGCCCAAAAACCCGGCCCCGCCCGTGACCAGGATGCGTTTTGGATGACCGATCATAATGACTTCCTTTCTCAAAAATGGGTCAGGCCGGGCTTCCCGATGGGAAAGACATTGAACCCCATCTCAAAGAGCCGCTGGTGATCCAGGATGTTCCGGCCGTCAAAGACAAAGGCCGGTTTGGCCATGGACCTGTAGATCCGCTCATAATCGAGCGCCGCAAAGACCCGCCATTCGGTCATGACCGCGATGGCGCTGCACCCATCGCACGCCGCGTACGGGTCTTCCTCGTAGGAGATGTCTCCGGGGACGCCCTCCATGTCCATCATGGCGTTTTCAAGGGCCTTGGGATCGGTGATGACCACCCTCGCCCGTTCCTCCAGCAATCGGTTGGCCACAAAGATGGCCGGGCTCTCCCGGGTGTCGCCCGTATCGGCCTTGAAGGCAAATCCGAAGAGGCAGATCTTTTTGTCGGCCAATGTGTTGAAGAGGGCGTCCAACATTTTGAGGATGAACCGCTCCTTCTGGTAATCGTTGATCCGGATGACCCCCTCCCAGTAATCGGCCACCTCCTTGAGGTCGTAGTAGCGGCAGAGATAGACCAGGTTGAGGATGTCCTTCTTGAAGCACGACCCGCCGAACCCTATGCTGGCGTTGAGAAAACGGTTCCCCACACGGCTGTCCGTGCCCACAGCATGGGCCACCTCCTGGATGTCCGCGTCGGCCTTTTCGCATAACGCCGATATGGAATTGATGGAGGAGATCCGCTGGGCCAGAAAGGCGTTGGCAACCAGTTTGGACAGCTCGCTGCTCCAGATGTTGGAGGTGATGATGCGGTCTCTGGGCACCCAGTTGGCGTAGATCTCCACCAGGGTATCCCTGGCCCTGATCCCGTTGGGCGTCTGGGTGGACCCGATGAGGACCCGGTCCGGGTCTTCCAGGTCCCTGATAGCCGTGCCTTCGGCCAAAAACTCCGGGTTGGAGAGGACATCGAAACGGACGCCATTGTCCTCGCACGTAAGGATCCGCTTCATGGCCTGGGCCGTCTTGACCGGGAGGGTGCTCTTCTCCACAATGATCTTGTCGGATCGGGCGCACTCCCGGATCTGCCGGGCGGTCTTGTCCCAGTACTGAAGATCCGCGGCCATGCCTGCCCCGGCCCCGAAGTTCTTGGTGGGGGTGTTGACGCTCACAAAGATGATCTCGCACTCTTGGATTCCTTTTTCCACATCGGTGCTGAAAAAGAGGTTTACTCCTCTCCTGGCCTTGACGATCTCGTCCAGACCGGGTTCGTAGATGGGAAGATCGTCCGAGTTCCACTGGGCGATCCGGTCGGGGTTGATATCCACCACCGTCACCTTGTACTGGGGGCACTTGAAGGCGATCATGGCCATGGTGGGTCCGCCCACGTAGCCTGCGCCGATGCAGAGTATACTCTTTTCAAAGGTCATTTGGGCACCTCGTGTTGGATCCCGGATGCTGGATGCTGGATCGTTGATGCTCGTTGCTGGTTGCTCGATGCGGGTTGCAGCCCCATGCGCCACTTCGATCTTGTTCCCATGCGCTGCGCAGGGACGCATTCGGGGGACAATCCGCGTCCTGATTCAAAATCCGAAGCCCGGGTTGTGAGGGGCGAAGCCAAGTGGCTCCTGTAAGGTCTTTTTATTACCAAATTAACCGGCGGGAGTCACTGAAAAAGTTTGACCTGTTGGCTCCTCATGGTCTAATTTGGCATCATTTCAGGCGGGAGGAATAGAAGGGAATGGGGTTGTTGTATGGCATCTATACCGGCGTGACCGGGGCGCTCTTTCCGGTGCTCTCCCCCTTTTTTTTGATATACACCGGGATCACCGGCCGATACCGCCGTCATCTCAGGGAACGTCTGGGACTGATACGCCCGAAAACCCTTCAGGGGCTTGGCCCAGGCCCCCGCATCTGGATCCATGCGGTCTCCCTGGGCGAGGTCAGGGTGGCGGAATCGATCATCAACACCCTGCGTCAAGTGCTCCCCGAATGCACCATCCTCGTCTCCACCACAACCGAACACGGTCGGGCCCTGGCAGAAGAACGGTTCAAGAGCGGCATACCCGTGGTCTACTCCCCGATCGATTTTTTAGGCTGTGTCCGCACCGCCTTGTGCCGCGTCGGCCCGGACGTGATGGTCTTCCTCGAGACCGAGATCTGGCCGGCCTGGATCTCGGAGGCGCGGCGCCTGGGGATCCGCACGGCCCTGATCAACGGCAGGGTGTCGCCCAGATCCATCAACGGATATCTGAGGCTTCGCCCTTTCTTCAAGGGATTCCTCCGCAGGGTGGATGCCTTCAGCATGATCTCCGGGGAAGACGCCGCGCGTATCCGCAGCATGGGGGCCCTCCCCCATCGGATTGCGATCAACGGCAACGCCAAATATGACATCTTGGCCCAGGTCCCGGACCCATCTCTCGAGACGCTCATGCGGCAGACCCTGGCCCTTGATCCTTCCCACACGGTCATCGTGGCGGGGAGCACCCGCCAGGGCGAAGAGGAGATGGTCCTGGATGCGTACGTGACATGCCTCGATGCATTTCCCGAGACGATCCTCATTATCGTGCCCAGGCATATCGATCGGACCCCGGACATCGTGAAAATGGTTCAACGCAGAGGGCTTGTCTGCCAACTGCGGACCGACATCGGGGAGGGGAAGGCCCATAGGACCGCGAAGGTCATCATCATCAATACGTTCGGGGAGCTGTTCAAGGTCTACAGCGTGGCCACCATGGTATTCTGTGGCGCGAGCCTGGTCCCCTTGGGCGGCCAGAACCCCCTGGAGCCGGCCGTGTGGGGGAAAACCGTCTTGTACGGCCCATCCATGGAGGATTTCTCAGACGCCAGGGACCTGCTGGAATCGGCCCGGGCCGGGATTCGGGTGGCAACCCCTGAGGAGTTGAGCCAAAAGCTCCTCTGGCTGCTCGATCATCCGGAAGAGGCCCTGGCCTTTGGCCGACGCGCCCGGGAGGCGGCACTCAAAAGCCAGGGGGCCGCCATGGGCCATGCAAACGTCATTGCGCGGCTGGCTGACAAATCCTGACCGGCTGCCAAAAATGACGCTGATATGGGTTGCCCGATTCGCACCTCACGTTCCATTTCCTTCTATCATCTTGATATAATTAGTGAATGTAGTATAATGGCAACAGCATGACCATTGACTTGCCATACAATGATGGATATAATCGACCTAAACCTTGAGGAAAGCATCAGATGGATCATATACGGAACTTCAGCATCATCGCCCATATCGACCACGGAAAATCGACCCTTGCGGACCGCCTCATCCAGGCCACCGGGTTGGTGGATGAAAGGGGATTCAGGGACCAGATCCTGGACAACATGGACATCGAGCGGGAACGGGGGATCACCATCAAGAGCCAGGCCATCACCCTCCCCTATGTGGACAAACAGGGGCGTTCCTTTGAACTGAACCTCATCGATACCCCGGGCCATGTGGACTTTTCCTATGAGGTCTCCCGGGCCCTGGCCTCATGCGAAGGGGTCCTCCTCCTGGTGGATGCGGCCCAGGGGGTGGAGGCCCAGACCGTGGCCAACGCCTACGCGGCCATGGAACACGATCTGGAGATCATCCCGGTGATCAACAAGATCGATCTCCCTTCAGCCGACATCGAGCGGGTCAAAGAGGAGATCGAGATCGAACTGGGACTGGACTCGGACCAGGCGATCCTCTGTTCCGCCAAGGAAGGGACCGGCATAAAGGACGTGTTAGAGGCCGTTGTGACCCTCATCCCGCCGCCGTCGGGTCCGGTTGAAAAGCCGCTCCAGGCCCTCATCTTTGACGCCCACTACGACCCGTTCCGGGGAACCATCGTCAGTTGCAGGCTCTTTTCAGGCAGTGTCCGGGCCGGGGACCGGATCCGGCTCATGCATAACCAGGCCACCTACAAGGTGGAGGAGGTGGGTCTTTTCCGACTCGACCGGGAACCCAAGAAGGCGTTGTCAGCCGGCGAGGTAGGCTACATTATCTCCGGCATCAAGACCGTCAGCGACGTGCGCATCGGTGACACCATCACCCTTGAGAGCGACCCGGCCCCGGCCCCCCTCCCTGGCTTCAAGGAGGTCAAACCGGTGGTCTTCGCCTCCATCTATCCCATTGCATCGGACGACTACCGCGCCTTGGCCGATGCCCTGGAGAAATACAAACTGAACGATGCGGCCCTGGTCTTTCAAAAGGACTCGTCCGCGGCCCTGGGTCTCGGGTTTCGGTGCGGATTTCTGGGTCTGCTCCACCTGGAGATCGTCCAGGAGAGGCTCGAGAGGGAATACGACCAATCCCTCATCATGACCTCCCCAACGGTCCAGTACCAATTTCTTCTCTCGAACGGCGAGGAGATCACCGTGGACAACCCGGTCTACTATCCGGACCCCGCCACCATCGTCAAGGCCATGGAGCCGTTTATCCGGGCCAGCATCATGATCCCGGAGCGTTACATGGGCGCGGTCATGGACCTCTGCCTGGAGCGCCGGGGCGTGAACGCCCAGTTCAACTATCCCACGCCCGGGAGGATCGAGATCCGTTTCGACATGCCTTTGGCCGAGGTGATCTATGATTTCTACGACAGTCTCAAGACCGTGACCCAGGGATACGGGTCGTTCGACTACGAGCTTCTGGATTACCGGGAAAGCGACCTGGTCAAGCTGGACATCCTCTTAAACGGTGAAAAGGTGGACGCCCTCTCCCAGATCGTCTTTCGCGATTCGGCACGGCCCAGGGCCTTAAACGCCTGCGAAAAGCTGAAAGACGAGATCCCGAGGCACATGTTCAAGATCGCCATCCAGGGGGCCATCGGCGGCACCATCATCGCGCGGTCCACCATCTCCCCTTTCCGCAAGGACGTGACGGCCAAGTGCTACGGCGGAGACATCACCCGGAAACGAAAGCTCCTTGAAAAGCAGAAAAAAGGAAAAAAGCGGATGAAGATGGTCGGATCGGTGGCCATCCCCCAGAGCGCATTCGTGGCGGTCCTGAAAACCGAGAAGAAAGGGTCTTAAATGGCCCCGGGCCTCTATGTCCACGTGCCCTTCTGCCGGAGCAAGTGTCCCTACTGCGGCTTTTACTCCCTCCCCTCCGCCGCACCTATTCCGGTCTGGTTGGAGGGGATCAAGAAGGAGATCCTCTTGTACAAGGGCCGGTTTGGCCGGTTTGACACCCTCTATCTGGGGGGAGGCACTCCTACGTTTCTGGAAGATGCGACCCTTTCCGGCCTGATCGAGCACATCTCGACCCACTTTGACTTTACGGCGGATACAGAATTCACCATCGAGGCCAATCCCTGCGATCTCTCGAGGGAAAAGATCCGTCTGTTGAAGGATCTGGGGATCAACCGGGTCAATGTGGGGATCCAGTCCTTTGACGACCGTTCCCTCGCCTTTCTGGGAAGACGCCACACGGCTGCAGAGGCCGAAGATGCCCTGAGACGACTGAGGCGGGCGGGATTCGATAACGTGGGCGCGGACCTGATTTACGGCCTCCCCGGGCAGACTCTTGAGGGGTGGAAAGGCGAGCTGAATCAGACCGTTTCCTTTTGCCCTGAGCATATCTCCTGTTATGAGTTGACCTTGGAAAAAGGGACCGTTTTTGGCAGGCTTCAAGAGAAGGGAGAGATCCGCGGCCTCGGAGAGGAGGAGGGCCGAAACTTCTTCCTTACCGCCTCCCAGATCCTCAGTGCCGCGGGATACATCCATTACGAGGTCTCCAACTATGCCAGGACCGAGGCCTTCTTCTCCCGGCACAACGCCAAATACTGGGACCGCAGCCCCTATCTGGGACTGGGTCCATCGGCCCATTCCTTTGATGGAAAGGACCGCTGGTGGAATGTCCGCTCCATCCGGGGCTATGGCGCCATGCTGAGTTCGGGCCAAGCCCCTGTCGAAGGGAGAGAAACTTTGACCGAGGAACAGGCAAGGCTTGAGGTCCTGGCCCTCGGCTTCAGGACCCGGCGGGGGGTAGCGCTGAAGGCGGTTGCCTCTGGATATCAGTCCTGCCCCGCCCTATCGAGACTGGAGGCCGATGGACTGGTGACCATTTTGGACGGGAGAGTCATTCCTACCGAGGAAGGACTCCTTCTGGCGGATCATTTTCCTGTGTATTTCTCTTGATGTCCATATCGTCCTTCTCAATGACCAGGCAGAGAGCCTGTCTCAGCACGGGACGGCAGCTCTATTTCATCAGGTTTTCATGTTGACAATGGGGGATGCCCGGTCCCCAATGCCTGGCTTTTGATGGCAGCGAACATGCGGTCCCTGTCCACCGGCTTCACATTCCGGACGATCCATTCCCGGAACTTCTGTCCGGCGGGGAGCGACTGTTTATAGCTCATGAGATCCAACTTGACCCCCAGGGCGTCTGCGGCCTTTGCGGCCATGACCGGCCATATCTCGCCGATATCGCCCACCACAGGAAGGCTTCCCGGTATCCGTGCGAATCCGGACATCTCCATGCGGAAGGGGATCTGCATGGACAGGGTCTTGGGAAGCCCCTTGTCCACCGCCTCAGATACCATGCCGGAGGACCGTTCTCTTTCCCAGGCCCTGTCCAAATTTGGATCCAGGTCGATCCTGATGATCTTTTTGTCTTTGAGCGAGTAGGTCCACCCCCCTTCCCAGTCGGCCCAGATCCCATGCCCTGTAAACCGCTCAAACGGCCCGTCGTGGATCTCCTGGGAGAGGGCCAGGGCAGATTCGATGATCACGTCCGCACCGGCCAGGAGGCGGGCCATGCGCTGGCACCTTTCGGAGATAGGGATGGCGTCCCCGATAGAGAGACCCACCTCTCCGCTCCCCACCAGCTGTGGCACGGTGACAAGCACAGGGATCTGATTGCGTGCCCCAGCGCCGATCATGGTGTAGGGATCTGCGCCGTAGCCGACCACCTGTTCGAAGGGAAGGCCGCATCTCCTCGCCAGGGCCAGGACCTCCCGGGCCAGCCGCTCCGTGCGAAGCCCGGTCGGGTAGGCCATGTTTCCTGCCACCTTGATAATGGTGTTCCCTTTGGCCCGCCTCATGCGTCGATAAAGCGGGACGTCAATGAAGATCTCCCGCTGGCAGGTTTCCAACATCTTGTCCGAGATCAGGCTGACCTCAACTTGGCCGTCACAGGGGAGTTTGTCCGGGTCGAAACCAAAAGCCTTGCCGTCGATCCGCTTTACCTTTTCAAGGGCGCCGGCCATCTCATGGCCGATCACCGCGGAGCTGGTGGATACCCCGTCGATGATCTTTTTGTGCATGAGTTCGGCGATGAGGGTCGTGACCCCCTCGTGGATGTTGGGTCCGCTTCCCACAACAGCCACGACCTTGCCTGCCCGCTTTTTGGCCTCCACGATCGCCTTCACCGCCTGATCCACACGGGTTTGGGTCTCCGGGGCAAGGCCCGCGTACATATCGTCGATAATGCAGCGGTCGATATTCATGGGGATGCTCCTTTCCGTGCAAGGCCTCGAACGCGTTTAAGGCAATCTCTCAAAACCTGCGGGTATCTATCAGTTATCCTTTGGAATTTATTCAACCCAGCCACAGAATTTTTAAAAGGCTTAGACCTGAACTCCGGATAGGACTGAGCTTGCCTGTTGCCGAACGTTCTCCAGGGATTTTTCTATTTGGGCATTTTCGGATGTCAGGCCTTTTTTTACGCCTTCTCCGGGACGGAGACAGGCGCCGGAGCAATCTCCCGCTTGATGATGATGTCCCGTTTCGGGTAGGGGATCTCGATGTTTTCTTTGTCAAAGACCTCCTTCACCCGGTCCGTGATATAGGAGATGGTATCCATCCGCTTGCGGGGATCCGTGATCCACACCCTGGCCTCCAGATCCACAGACGATTCTCCGAAGTTCTTGACCACCACCTTGGGTCCGGGATCCTTCAAGACCCACTCCAGCTCCAGACTCACGTGAACGATCAGGTCCTTGGCCTTCCTGGCATCCGCTTCATAGGAGATGCCGATGGGAATCCTCACCCGGATTTCCTCGGAAATCGCCGTATAGTTGATAATATCGCGATTCATAAGCACATTGTTGGGGATGATGATTACGATATTGTCCGTGGTCTTGATCTTGGTGGCCCGAAGCCCGATATCCACCACATCGCCCCAGGTGGCCGAGTTTCTGGGCGCAGACCAGACCTCGACCCGGTCCCCCACCTTGAGGGGCCGATCAATGATCAAAAGGATGCCGGAGATGAGGTTGGAGAGGGTATCCTTGGCCGCGAACCCGATGGCTACCCCCGCAACGCCTGCACCTGCGACAAAGGGCATGACATTGAGCCCCAGCCGATCCATCGCCATGATGGCCCCGGCCACATAGATGGCGATCCCGGCGAACTTTTTGGAGAGGTCTATGATGACGGCGTCCATGTGGGCGTCTGTTTTATTGGCCAGGTTTCGCTCCAGGTAGGGGATGAGGCTGTTCACGATGCCCGCGGCAATGGAGGTCAGGAGCATGATCATGAACGCTCCGAATACCCGATTCATCATCTCGGAGTTGATGAGGTTGATGAGGGACATGCCCACAAACAGGAAGACTGCATAATGACCGGCCCGCCGGATCAGCGGGAAAAACCGGTCGCTCTTTTGAAAAAAGGGGCGGTTCTCAAACCGCTTTTCCATGCGCCGGATGATCAGGCTGATGAGCCACCAGGCCACAGCCCCGGCGATGAATATGCCCAGAACATGCAGCGCGCCCATCACAAAGCGTTCCGGATCGGCCATGAACTGGTCATAGGTTTCCTTAAAGGGCATCTCCATAATATTATCCGATCTATTTCTGACAAACCCCTGCAGGCGCAGGTCGAGGTCTGGGTTGATTCCTTTACTTTTCCACCAGCAGATACCGGTCCGGTTTGAGGCGGGCGAAAATCGTCGCCCCGGGGCAGGGGGCAACCAGCTTTTTCTCAAAATCAGCCCCTAAGACCTGAAAGAGCTCCACGCAGCAGGAGCAGAGGTGGGCGCTCCGGTCAATGGAATAAGGAATCTGGAGGCCGTTTTCCCGCACAAAGAAATGCGGATGGATGAAGTTGGCATGGTTGGCTGTATGGGAGTGATACAGGAAATCGTAATCCTTGACATCCGAGCCGAGTCTCCTGGCCCACCGCAGATAGATCCTCTTTTCGGTATCGTCCACATGCTTCCAGTCTTCGGGCATCCGTTCTCTCAGATGATCGTCTTCGTAGAGGTCACGCTTGTCTTTTTGGGAAGCCAGTCGGGGGGGGACAAAGTCAGACTCTGTGATCACCGCAGCCCGCCGGTCCTCATGGTTTTCCAGTTCAAAGGAACTGACGATCAGGTGCAGCCCGTTCTTCTCCGAGGTCCTGTACCAGCTCCCCTGCCTGCCGCAGGTATCGTTCCAGACCTCAGGAGGCACAATGGAGATCTTGTTGATGATGTCAAGGGGTGTGCAGACAATCCCCTTGGCCGTCTTGACCTTCACGTTGCGGGAGACCAATTCTTCGCGCAATGCTTCTGCTTCGTCTTTTGTCATCCAGTAAATATATTTCCGATAAGGTCCTCTTTTCATGGACCCGTTTCCTCCTTATTTTTGCAGATATGTCGGTATCATCTCCATAACCCGGGGGAATCGCTCTGCATACATCACGACAAGCGGACCCGAAATCCGCGCATTCCCCTATCCTGCCCAGATGGTCACGGTGCGATCTGCTCCATGACCTTGCCGGACGCGTCCAGGACAAACAGGCTGAAGCCCTCCTCAGCCGCCTTGGGGGCGAGGGTCTCGTATTGAATGGCCTGGACCTCGTACTTGCCCCCCTGATGACGCGAGAGCAGTTTAAGGCCGTCTTGGGCCGCATCCTTTTCGAGCCACACCGGGATAAAGGAAATCCCTCTCGCCTCATCTTGCTGCCCCAGAAACTGCTCGTTTCCGCCCGGGTCTTGAACCACCACCCATACCCACTGATCGTTCTGAATCATGCTGGTTACAGCTCCTCTCCTGATTGGGTGCGCTATTCTGTACCGAAAGCACCGATTCGTCAAGTCCCTTCAGGGGAAATGCCAGCCTGTGAAATCGCTTATGACGTCGCAACTCGCACCTCTGATCGGGCTTGAACCGAAACTCGGCGCCAACAACGCGATGCAATTGAAACAAATCGCCCTGTCTTGCAGGCGTGCTTATTTGACATACTTATGTGTAGGCCGTAATTCCCTCACTCAGGGCATTCACCATTTGGGCGAACGACGCTTCATTCGGATCGAGCAGCGTGAACCGAAAGCCCTGCAGGTCGGTATTGAATGACGACAGGGGCACCACGCACACGCCGGTGGCCGCAAGAAGATAGTACACAAACCGTTTGTCCGGGGAGATGCTCCCGTTTGACCGAAGAAGGGACTCGATGAATGAGCGGATCTGATTGTCTTCAATTGGCAAGGCTTGATCTTGCTTCAAAGCCCCTTCCCTGAAAATGGCGCTCATATAAAATGCACCGTTCGTGCGGTTGATGAGTATCGAAGCGTTCTCTTTCAGGATGTTGTAGGCCCTCTCTGACAACCGCCGATAGCGCGCCCTCCGCCTTTGCAGAAAGGACTCATGTTCAGGGTGCTCAAAGATCTGCGGGATGACCTTCTGCGGCAGCGTAGTGGAACAGACCTCCACCATTTTGGAATTTAAAATGCTCTGGGTGTACGTCTTGAAATCCCTGTCCCTTTCCCGATTGTACAGTTCGATCCACCCGCATCTCGACCCCGGCCACGGCAATTCCTTGGAGATCCCTTTCATGGCAATCCCGGGCACGCTGCCGATCACTTCGGCAAGGGTCCGGGTCTGGACGCCGTCATAGACCAGATTCTGATAGATTTCATCGGCAATGATGAAAAGATCGTAATCCTCTGCGATTCTGACAATTTCCCTGAGAATTTCTTCCGGGTAGACCGCGCCTGTTGGATTGTCCGGGTTGATGAGGAGAATGCCGGCTACGGCCGGATTGTACTTCACCCGCTTGCGCAGTTCTGCTGTATCCGGATACCAGAAGTTCTCAGGGTCCAGGGGATAGGTTACGGGAGGGACCCCTGCATGGGCAGCCTCGGAAGCCGAATGGGTGGTATATGTGGGAGAGGGCGCAATAATGCGGGCGGTCCTCCTCAGGAACCCGTAGACCTTGGCGATGGCGTCTCCCAGGCCATTGAAGAAAATAATATCATTCGCACTTATCCTGGCCCCTCCCAGTCGGTTGTTCCGCTCCGCCAGGTATTCCCGGGTTTCCAGAACCCCCTGGCTGGGGCAGTAGCTGTAGGCGCAGTCGTCCATGCTCGCACGGGATACAATTTCCTTCATCCACAAAGGGACCTTTTCGCCCTTGGCTACGGGGTCCCCGATATTTTCCAGATTGATGTTTAATCCGAGCGTCCTCAGTTGATCTACCACCCGCATAATGTTTCGAATTTCGTAATTGAGTTCACCTGCACCGATATGGACGATTTCAGTTCTCATGACCCAATGGCCCTTTCTTTTCAAAGCGGTTTTATGGCCGCAATTGGAAACTCAGCACAAAACGACACACAAAAACCCCCACCTGACAAAAGCGACAGCTCATCCGTTTTGCGTCCTTAATGGCTTTGTGCGCGTCGAACATACAAGAAACCCCACAAAAAAAGCCGCCCTGTGAGCGGCCCAAAAAAAAGGCCGCAGGCACTGCCCGCGGCCCCTGGATCATTGATATCTTGTTTTAAGGAACCAATTTTCCCACCAGGACCGCAGGCCGCCGGGCAGCAGCTGCCGCAGCGGCGTTCATAGCTATTGCACAGCAGGCGATCTCTGGTTTTCTAAGGTTTCTCATCCTTTTCTCATCCTGTCCTGTTGGAGCAGATCGTTTATAGAGCCTTTTACGCATGAAACGGTTGGATGTCAAGCCCAAAATGATTCCTGGACGCAGTCAAAGAAGACTTGCCCCCTACATCGCACATTCCGCACCGTTGGGGTGGGAATTTTTGAATTACAAAATAGGATGTAGAAGGAGCCATTTGTCGATTTCGCTGGACTTTGGCATTTCCGTGATCCATAATAGTCTCAGAACT
>Ga0068712_1001340_pt1 | contig 35878 bp, 24 predicted proteins | sample MTBAKSrepl1MetaG_FD_62987 | JGI IMG/M metagenome (GOLD analysis project Ga0068712, IMG submission 62987) | Enrichment culture microbial communities from Arthur Kill intertidal strait, New Jersey, USA, that are MTBE-degrading - MTBE-AKS1... | ecosystem: Environmental > Aquatic > Marine >... | reverse complement strand
GCATTCCCGCATTCCCGCATTCCCGCATTCCCGCATTCCCGCATTCCCGCGCTCTCGGGTAAACGCCCGTTCGCCAGGCTCACTTGATTACGGGGACGGGAGGGATGTTTTGCCCAGGGCGACGGTCCCCTGGGCAAAGCGCCGGATGGCGCGGAGGGTGAAATTACCATTTCCGGATATAACATCCTCATTTCACATCTCGGTGGAGATTGGCGTCAAGATTCCCCCCTCAAGGGGGGAATTGACCGGTTACCACTCGGTGGTGGTTGTGAACCCCTTGGAGCTCGACTTCCAACCGGGCCGATTGGCCCGAACGATGATTACGGCCAGAGCATTTCACAAGGGGTCCCATGTGGCCGGAAGGATGATCAAGGCCCGGTGCTCACTGAAAAACGCCATCGGCGAGAAGGCTGTAGAACTCGTCGTCCTCCATCTGCAAGAACTCGCGGCAGACCTTTTCCGTATGCTCTCCCAGGCAGGGGTGGGGCATTTCCATCCGAAGGGGTGTCCTGGAAAGACGAAACGGCGGGGTGTCGTAGTACACGTCGCCCATCTCCTGGTGGGGGATCCGCACGAGCCGGCCCCGGTGCCGGAGCTGGGGATCGTTCCGGATGTCCCGGCCGTCCTGCACCATGCCCGCTGGCACCCCATGCTCCTGGAGCCGGTGCATCACCTGCTCCGGGGATTGCTTTGCCGTCCAGGCGGCGATCAGGCGGTCCAGTTCGTCCTCGTTTTGTTTCCGACCCTCCGGGGTGGAGAACCGTTCACTGCGGGTCCATTCCGGTCTTCCCATGGCCGCTACCAGACCCTGCCACTCGCCCTGGGTGAACACCGTGATGAGGCACCAGCGGTCCTGTCCTGCGCAGGGATAGGCCCCGTGGGGGGCTGCCCCGGGATCGCGATTACCCATGGCCCTCCACACCCGGCCGTTGGCCGTGTAATCGAGAAGCGCGGGGATGAGAAGCTGCTGGCCGGTTTCGAGCTGGGAAACGTCCAGAAGCAGCCCCTTTCCGGTCCGTCTCCTGTAGTCGAGGGCCGCCAGCACGGCGACGGCGATGTAACCCGAGCCCGGGTAATCGGTGTAGGGGGCTGCCGTCCCCACCGGGTCCCGATCGGGCCAGCCCACCAGGGCGGAAAACCCCGCATATGCCTGGAGCATGGTCCCGAGGCCCGTGTGGCGGGCAAAGGGACCTGTCTGGCCCATCATGCTCGCACGCACCATGATGGTGTCGTGTTTGATCCGTACCAGGTCCTCGTAAGCCAGGCCCATGCGCTCCATGGTCCCGGGGGTGAAGTTTTCCACCACCACGTCGGCCCACTCCACGAGCTTTTTCAAGACGCCGCCGGCCCTGGGGTGCTTGGTGTTGAGAAGGATGCCGTGTTTCCCGTCGTTGAGGTGGGCATAGTAGCCCGAACGGTTCACACCGGGAATTCCTCGGGGAAAGGGCGGGTAGGCGCGTAGAAAGTCGATCCTTTCTTCCGATTCCACCCGCACCACGGTGGCCCCCAGGTTCGCCAGGAACTTGGTGGCGGTGGGACCGGCTATGATCCAAGAAAAATCGAGGACCCTTATCTCGTCCAGGGCGGGCCCGGATTCCGGGGGACCGGGCCTTGCCGGGTCGTGCGCAAAGGCCTTTGCAGGCGGTGTCCACTGGCTGCTAAGGATCGTTTCATTGTGCTCGCCCCTGCGCGGAGGCCTCCGGATCGTGCCCTCCACCCCATGGACCTGGAACGGAAATCCCGGATAGGTGACGGTCTTGCCGGGTGAAGGACTCTCCACCTGCTTCCAGAATCCCCGACCCTTCAACTGCTCGTTTTCCACAAGGTCCCTGGTGGTGTTGAGGGGGAAGAGCACGAAACCCCGTTTGCGCGACTGCTCGAAAAGCTCTTCCTTGGTGTGCTGCAGGAAAAAGTCGGCAATGGGGGCTTCGAAACGGTCGATGTCCTCCTGGGTGAGGTCCGCCATGTCCATGTCTTCCCACGGCATGTCGGCGAGATGGGCCGCCCTTGCCTCTTCCTTCATCCAGCCGGTCAGGGCACGGGTCCACTTCCCCAGGTTGGACACAAAGAGCCTCCAGCAGACCATGCCTCCCTTGCACTTCCAGATGTTGCGGAAGGAAACGACCCCTCGGGCCATGCGCTCCCCTCCTCTTTTTTCCACGAATCCGAGCATGTCCCAGTACACGCCCAGGGCCGGTGCGGTCTGCAGGACGCTTTCCTGGATGGACACGTCCACGTGCTGGCCCATTCCCGTCCGTTCGCGGTGCAGGTGGGCTGCCAGGGCCCCCACCGCGGCGTAGACGCCCGCCAGGGGATAGGACTGCTCGGCCGTGAAGCGAAGCGGCGCCCGATCCGTGTCGCCGCAAAGGGTCATCTGGCCTCCCATGCCCATGTTGACAAGGTCCGAGTCCTTGAAGCGGGCGTAAGGCCCGGTCCGGCCGAAGGGGGTGATGGAGACCATGATGATCCCCGGGTTGAGGCGGCTCAGGACCTCGTAGGAAAGGCCTTTTTCTTCCATGTAGCCCGGTGCATGGGACTCGATGAGAAACCCGGCCCCTTGCACCAGTTTGCGCAGAAACGACCGGTCGGATTCCTTTTCGATGTCCAGGGTGATGCTGCGTTTCGAGGTGTTGTAGGCAAGATAGTACAGACTCTTTTCCGGGTCCGGATCGTCGTCCAGAAAGGGGCCCCGTGCTCGGGAAAGGTCCCCTCCCGGCGGCTCCACCTTCACCACATCCGCCCCCAGATCCGCCAGGATCTTCCCGCACATGGGGCCGCGAGGGTCCGTCAGGTCCAGCACCCGGTAAGCATCCAAAAGCATCCACCCGCTCCTTCCACACAATTAGCGTGTTTCACATCCGATCGTCCCCGCATGGGCGACACAGCCGCCGAGACCCATACACCAATTCGCTGCGTATTGCCAAGGGGTGTGGGGGAAGTATATACCTTGCGCGGCGACAAGCTGCGCTTTTTATACCCTCACCCCGGCCCTCTCCGACGACGGAGGAGAGAGTATGAGGAACGGGCCGGGACGATGATCGGTGTCCGCGCCGCACACGGGACCGCCTTCGGGGGCCCGAAAAATCCGTGTACATGGGGGAAGCAATGGGTTCCAAGAAGCTTTACATCGCCATGGTGGGACTGCCGGCGAGGGGGAAATCGACCATCGCCACGCGCCTGAAGGACAACCTGCAAAGGGAAGGGATCAAGGTAAGGATCTTCAACAACGGAGACCTGCGCAGAAAACTCACCTTGAAAGACACCTCCAACGCGCAGTTCTACGATTCCAGGAACCGGGACGGGGTCGCCCTGCGGGAAAAAATCGCAGGGATCAACATCGAGAGGGCCCGGAAGTACCTGGGCAACAACGGGCAAGTGGCCATCCTGGACGCAACCAACGTGAGCCGTGCGCGAAGGGAAACCATCACAAGCCATCTCACGGACCACCCCGTCCTTTTCATCGAGTGCGCGTACGACGACGAGGAAATACTCGATGCGAGCATCCTGAAGAAGATCCGGCTTCCCGAGTTCGGCCACATGGACGTGGACGAGGCCCGGGAGAGTTTCAAGAAGAGAATCCACTATTACCAGGAGATATACGAACCCGCAGACGAGGCGCGAAACTGCGTCCGGCTCAACTCCCTGTACAACCGAATCGTCCACGAAGAGATCACGGACAGCCTGCCCCATTACGACCTTCTCCGGGATTTTCTGGTGACCGACACGGTCAAGAGCCTCTTTCTCGTGCGACACGGCGAGACATATTTCAACATGCAAAATCGCATCGGCGGCGACTCCCCCCTCACCCCGAAAGGCCTTGCCCAGGGCCGGGCCCTCGCCGCCCATTTCCAGCCCAAGGACATCCCCTTTATCTTCTGCAGCGGGAAAAAACGTGCCATCCAGACCGCGGAGCCGATCAAGGCGCTCCAAAAAAACGCCGCCATCGTCTCCCTTGTGGAGTTCGACGAGATCGACAGCGGGATCTGCGAGTGCATGAGCTACGAGGAAATAAAGGAGACCAAGCCCGAGGTGTATCGGGAAAGAAGAAGGAACAAGTACCACTACATCTACCCCCGGGGGGAGGGGTATGTCTCCATGAAACAGCGCGTGGACCGGGGAATAAAAAAAGCCCTGTACCTCAGCGGCTATGCTCGCAACATCATGATCATCGGCCACAGGGCCGTGAACCGGATGATCCTTTCCCATTTTCTCTATCGCCGTGACGAGGACGTGCCCTACATCTACATCCCCCAAGATAAATACTACCACATCGTGGCCACCCAGAACAAAAAGCTTTTCCGGCTCAAGCCGTATGAGTAGGAAGGCGCCGACTTGAGCTCGTCGGTTGCCTTCAAAGACCTCCCTTTGCAAGGTGCGCCGGAAATATTCGGCAGCGTGCAGCGGCGAGCGCAGAGGGTTGCCCGTACAAGATCAGACCGACGGGTGTGCCGGCAAACAAAGGCGGGGCAACGGGTGTCTCGGGACATCCGGTGGCGAGCCTTTGGAGGGTTACCCATGGGCGACCTGGGCAGTTCGACGGCACTGCCTCGGCGACTCACCTCTTGGTTAGGGGCAAGCAACAATCCAAGTATGGGAACCACGAAGGCGATTACGACAACGACAACGATTATTCGGGTCGCTCGCTGCCAGAATGGATAAGATTCACAGTTGGTCGGCGCATAGAACAAATTCACCCTGCGCCGTCCCTTGCCACGCAATCGTCAACAATGGTAAGAGGGACGACAGGCGAGGATTTGCCTGCCCACAATCATCCCCCAGCAGAAAGACAGCCGGCAAGGAAGCATGAAGAAAACGGACATGAAAACACCCGATCCCGAAATGGGCGAAGCGGAAACAGGGGCTCCGGTAGATGTCCGGCTCGCCGAGCTTCGCGACACCATCGACGCCGTAGACACCCGCATCGTCTCCTTGCTCGCCGAGCGCCAGGACGTGGTGCGCCGGGTGGTGGCCCTGAAAAAGAAGCACGACCTGCCCGTGTATCATCCGGACAGGGAAGAGGAGCTCATCGGGCAGCGGCGCAGGCAGGCACGGGAAGAGGACCTCGATCCGGACTACCTGGAGGACCTCTATCGCCGCATCCTGCGCCAGTCAAGGGTGGAACAGAGCGCGCGCCTGGCCCGTCAAGGGGTGCGTCCGGGGGCCGCGGTTCTCATCGTGGGAGGCTCGGGAGCCATGGGGCGCTACTTCTCCAGGTGGTTTTCCGAGGCCGGATACCGCGTCCGCGTCCTGGGGCGCCACGACTGGCCCGAAGTGCAGGCCCTTTGTTCCGGGATCGATCTCGCGCTTGTCAGTGTGCCCATCGAGGTAACCGACGCGGTGATACGAAGGCTCGGGCCCCATCTTCCCCCCGAGGCTGTTCTTGCAGACCTGACCAGCATCAAGGGACCTCCCATGAAGGCCATGATCGAGGCCCATCAAGGACCCGTGGTGGGGTTGCACCCCCTCTTCGGCCCGAGCACCTCGACCCTCGACAAGCAGATCATCGTCTTCACCCCTGGAAGGGATCTCGAATCCTGCCGGTGGCTTCTCAGCCAGTTCGCCGCATGGGGAAGCCACATCTTGCAGTCCGATCCCCGGGAGCACGACGACATCATGGGCATCGTGCAGACCCTCAGGCACTTCGCCACCTTTGCTTTCGGCCAGTTTCTCTGGAAAAAAGGCGTGAATCTGCACCGCACCCTGGACTTTTCCAGTCCCATCTACCGGCTGGAGCTGGGCATGGTGGGGCGGCTTTTTGCCCAGGACGCCTCCCTTTACTGCGAGATCATTCTCGCCTCTGCCGAGAGGCGGAGCCTGCTCAAGGAGTACCTCGCCTCCCTTACCGGCAATCTTCCCATGATAGACGCAGGGGACAAGGAGACATTTCGCTCCGAGTTCAAGAAGATCGCGCAGTGGTTCGGGTCCTTCAGCGAACAGGCCATGCGGGAGAGCACCTATCTTATCGACAAACTGATCGAGCGCTTCTGAGGCGCCGCGACAACCTCCGGAAAAAATCCTCGCCCCGGGCTTGATTATCTTTTCGGCCAGGGAGCATTGCCTGCAATCCGGGCCGACAGGGCAAGGGTATCCACGATTCTCTCGCGGCCTTTCCGGCAGCGGGGCATCTTGCCCGCACCCACCCCGCAAGGCAGGTGATGCGTCCGCGCTGCCAGGGCGGGAAAAAGGACCCGGCCGGCCGGGAAGATGAAGAAGGCCCCCGACCTCTGCGGCTGCGCCCCGATGCCTGGGTTGATCTTACAGATACTCCGTGCAGGTTCCCCGTGTCAGGGGTCAGTGGGTTTGACGGGGTCCTGCCCGGGAACCAGGGCGTCGATCATCCCGCTGATGATCCGGAACCCTGACTTCCAGAACTCCGGGTCCCGCATGTCGATGCCCGCCTCGGTCAGGATGCGGTCGGGACTCGCGGCGCCGCCGTGGGCGAGCATGGTCATGAGCTTCGGCGTGAATCCTTCCCCCTCCTGCCGATATTTGCCGTAGAGAGACAGTGCCAGCAGTTGACCGAAGGAGTAAGCATAGCAGTAAAAGGGCGTGTGGAAGATGTGCGGGATGGTGATCCATTCGGTCTGGAAATCCTCGCTCACCTCCACCGAATCGCCGAATTGGCGAGCCAGGAGGGACAGGTAGAGCCGGTTCAGATCGTCGGGGGTCCCCCCCTCGGCCACCGCGGCGTGGGCCTGGCGCTCGAACAGCACGAAATAGGCCTGGCGAAGGACGGTGGCGTAGGCGTCGTCCACGGCCCCGGCCAGCAGCTCCCGTCGCACCTCCGGGTCCTTCTCCTGGGAAAGCAGGCTGTCCGTGAGCAGCATCTCGGCAAAGACCGACGCGGTTTCTGCAAGGGGCAGGGGTGCATGGAAGGTGGTCGCACTGTGGTGGGCCGCCAGGAGGGCATGGACGGCGTGTCCGAGCTCGTGGGCCAGGGTGGCCACCTGTCGGGGCTCGCCGGTGTAATTGACAAGCACCCAGGGGGTCATGCCGGGAAGCACCCCCGCGCAAAAGGCCCCCCCGCGCTTGCCCGGACGGATCTGGGCATCCAGGTGCCCCTCGTCCAGAACGCGGCGGGCATGATGGGCAAAGGTCGGGGAAAAGGCCTCCAGGCTTTGGAGCACCATGGGGACCGCTTCGCCGTAAGAAATCCGCTTTTCCGATCGATGCCCCAAAGGGGCGTACAGATCGTAACGCCGGAGCTTTCCCTTCTCCCCTATCCCCAGCCAGTCGGCCTTTAGCCGAAAATAGCGTTGAAAGCAGGCGGCCTCCTGTGCGCAGACCTCGAGCAGGGTGTCCACCACGTCGTCGGCGATGTCGTTTCCAAGATTGCGCACCGCGATGGGAGAACGGAAGCGGCGCAGATCGATGTTCTCGTTGGCCCAGTCCCGCACCCGGTGCAGGTATATCTGGCCCAGCACGCCGGCCTCGCGCCCGTAGACCCGGAAAAGCTCCCCGTAGGCTGCCCGCCGCACGGGCGGCGAGGGGTCTCTGAAATGGAGGGTGAGCTCGTCCCTGTTGAGTTCTTGTTTTTCGCCCTCCTCCCCGAGGGTGAACACAAGCCTGCTCGTCATCATGTCGTAAAGCGTCACCAGGGCCCCCACGCCGTTGATGTCTTTGACATTGATGATCTTCTCCTCCGGTTCGGACAGGGTGTGGTCCTTGAACAGACGCTCTTGCTCCAGGTGGTAGCGCATCCTTCCGCTGTGGGGCAGCAGGCGCCGGGCCGCCCGGTCGTCGAGGTCTTTCCACCAGAGGCCGAGAAAGAGCACCCGGTTGTGGGCCTCGGCCAGCACCTTCTCCATCCGGCCCATGAAGGCCAGGGCCGCCTGGTTCCGGGTGTCTTCCGCGAACCACAGGGGTCCGTAGTGTCCGAGCCGCCTCTCGGCCCTCTGGAAGGCCTCGTACTTGTCCAACATCCCCGTAAAAGCCTCCCCGTCCATGTCCGGCGAAAGCACCGGACGCAGGCCCTCGAGGGCCGAGGTCGCGGTCTTAAGTTCCGTCAAAGCAAGCTCCAGGGCAGGACCGCAGGGTGCACTGAGAAGATCTCCCAGGCTCCAGCGTGTGGGTTGGTAGGTGCCCTCCTGTCTTGTCATGTGCAAAGCCCCCCGTTCGGTTTTCCTCAATGGATGGTCGGCCACCCTGCTCCTTCCAGGCCCTGGATGGGAAGGGTGAAACGAAAGGCGGCACCCTTTCCCGGGCCCCCGCTCTCGGCCCAGATCCTGCCCCCGTGCAGCTCCACCAGGCGCCGGGCCAGGGACAAACCCAGGCCGGTTCCCCGGGGCGTGTTCTGCGTGGGGTATTCCACCTGCTCGAAGGGTTTGAAGATGCGTTCCGTGTCTTCCTTTCGCAGTCCCACGCCGTTGTCCTCCACGCAAATCAATACCCATTGGGGAGAAAAGACCTGCGCCCCTTGCCGGCCCTTCGTATCACGCCCTGCAACCTCCCGAGCACGATCGTCCTTTTCCCATGTGCGCGCCGAAACGCATATTTCCCCGCCGTCCCCGGTGAATTTGACCGCATTGGAAACGAGATTGTACAGGATCTGCTTGAGCTTCCGCTCGTCGGCGTTCAGGGTTTCGGGAATCGCTCCGGTCCGCAGGAAAACCCTGATACCGTGCTTCAAGGCGGTCTCTTTCACCATCATGAGGCTGCTGTCAAGAACGGACCGCAGGTTCACGGGGGACAGCTCCAGCTCCAGTTTGCCCGCTTCCACCTTGGAAAGATCCAGGATGTCGTTGATGAGGGAAAGCAGATGTCTGCCGCTGGCGAGCACATCGTTGAGATACTCTTCCTGGACCGGGGTCAAATCGCCGTACTTCTTGTCCACCACCAGTTCCGTAAAACCGATGATGTGATTGAGGGGTGTGCGCAGTTCGTGGCTCATTCCGGCGAGGAACTCGCTCTTGGCCCGGCTGGCGTTCTCTGCGGTCTCCTTGGCTTCCAGGAGACGCTGCTCGGCGCGCTGCCTTTCCCTTATCTGGTCCTCCAGGTCCCTGTTGGCCCGGGCAAGCTGCTCGGTTCGTTCGTGCACACGTCTTTCCAGTTCACCGCGCATTCGGGAAAGTTCCTGCTCGGCCCGGGTGCGCACCGCAACCTCCCTTTCCAGATCGAGCATCTTTTTTTCCAGTTTCCTCACCAGACGTTCGTTGTAAAGCCCCAACACCTCCCTTTCTTCCAGTTGTTGGTTGTCCCTGGTGAGTTTCACGTCGTCCCCCCTCTTCTCGAGAACCTGTTCCACAATCTCCAGCAGGTTTTCCGGTTCCACGGGTTTGACCAGAAACCTTTCCGCTCCCAGGCTCAACGCCAGCTCCTCGTCTTTTGGGTCCGTGTAGGTGGCCGTGTAGAACACGAAGGGAATCCGCCTGAGCTGCTCATCGGCCTTGCATTGACGGCACAGGGTGAAACCGTCCATGACCGGCATCAGGATGTCGCTTATGATCACGTCGGGCTTTTCGGTCCTAGCATGCTTCAGGGCCTGATCCCCGTTGACAGCCGTAACCACCTCGTATCCGTGGGTCGCCAGCAGGACTTGCAGCATGTACAGACTTTCCGCGTTGTCTTCCACAATGAGCGCTTTGGTCATGACGCATCGCCTCCATGCCCACGGTTATGGGGCATGTGCTCTTCGATCTGGGCAACGAAGGTCTCCGGGTTGATGGGCTTTTCAATGTAACCGGTACACCCCGCCTCCAGGGCGCGCTCACGATCACCGAGCATCGCATAGGAAGTGACCGCCACGATGGGGATGTCCCCGGTCTCGGGACGTGCCTTGAGACGTCTGGCCACCTCGTATCCGTCCATGCCGGGAAGCTGAATATCGAGCAGGATGATGGTCGGTTTCGTCCGGCTCGCCAGCTCTATGCCCTCGGTCCCGCTACGTGCCTGAAGCACCTCGTACCCGCTTTTCTCCAGAATGAAAGAGAGCAGATACATGTTCTGCTCGTTATCTTCCACCACCAGCACTCTGGGATTCATGGTCCCTGCCCCCTTTTCTCCGGGAGCGTGAAGGCAAAGACGCTCCCGACCCCCCACCGGCTCTCGGCCCATATGGTGCCGCCCAGTATTTCCACAAGCTTCTTGCAGATGGAAAGCCCCAGCCCGGTCCCATCGTACCTTCGAGTGAGACCGGTCTCGATCTGCTGAAAGGCGTTGAACAGCTTGTCCCTGTCCTCTTGTTTTATGCCGATGCCCGTGTCCGTGACGCGCGTGGTGACCAGACCACCTTCCACCGTGCATTCCACGCTCACCCGCCCCTTTGCCGTGAACTTCAGGGCGTTGTTGACAAGGTTGATGAGGATCTGTTCCACCCGTCTGCGGTCGCTGGTTATGAGGTCCACATCCGGAGCCACATGGACGGTGAGGGACAGTCCTTTCTTTTCAGCCAGGGGCCTGGCCGCTTCGACCACCTTTTCAACGGCCTCACGCATGGGAAAGGGCTCCGAGGCCGTTTCCAACTGGCCGGCTTCGATCTTGGAGATGTCAAGCACGTCGTTTATCAGGTTGAGAAGGTGCCGGGCGCTTTCGCGCACAATGCCCAACTGCTTGTTCTGTTCGTCGTTGAGGGGACCCACCATCCCTTGGAGGAGGATCCCCGTGAAGCCTATGATGGAGTTGAGCGGTGTGCGCAGTTCGTGACTCATGGACGCCAGAAATGCCGACTTGAGCCTGTCCGCCTCCTGGGCCTTTTCCATGGCGACCCGCAGTTCCGCTGTACGTTCGGCCACGGTGTGCTCCAGGTTGACGGCGTGGTCCAGCAGTTGGCGGTGCAGAAGGGCGTTGTCCAGGGCCACGCCCACCTGACTGGCCAGGGTCTCCAGGAAGGTGGCCTGTTCGCTGAAGTCGCGCCGCGCTCGCGAGGCCAGCCCCAGCAGTCCGATCACCCCTTCGGCGCCGTGCAGGGGCAGCGCCGCGAACGATCGCATCCCTGCCCGCCTGCCTTCCTCCTGGGTGCAGCGACTGTCCGTGTGGATGTCCGCTGCGTAAAGGGGCTTTCCCTGCACCGCGGCCACCCCGCAGAGGCAATCCCCCAGCCTATGCACGTTGTGGGTGTGTGTAGACGCGTCCTCCCCCGGCGATCGTATTCCCAGCAGTTGCAGGTGGTCTCCCTGTTTGAGGTAGAGCATGGCCGCGTCGGGACCGATGGGGGCCGCGATGCCTTCCAGGGCGGCCTTGATCACCTGGTCGGGCGACAGGCTCACGCTGACGCTTTCTCCCAGGGCGTTCAGGGCCGTTATCTCTTCCACGCGCTGTCGCAGGGTCTCTTCGGTGCGTTTGTGCTCCGTGATGTTGTGGGAAACCACCACGGCGTGGGTTACGGTGTTCTCCCGGTCCCGATAAGGATAGTAGGTGACCTGGAAACACTGGGTGCCGAGCCGGGGTATGTCGAACCATGCCTGGTAGCTCACTTCCTCGCCCCGGAAACAGCGGTCCAGGCTTTCCTTCACGGCCCCCCTGAAGACTTCTTCTCCCCAGATATCCTGGACCGTATGGCCGATGACCTGGGGTCGGTCCCTGTCCAGGCTCGTGCAGTACGCATCGTTGGCGGCCTCGTAAACGTAGCGCACGTTGACAAGGGTGTTCCAGTCCCTGGAAGTGTTCACGATGAATCCGTAGCGGCGGGAAGACTCCTCCGCATGCTTGCGCTGCCTGATTTCCTCTTCGATCCGGGCAACATGCCGGGCATTGGTCATGGCAAGGGCGATGGTTTTCCCCATGGCAAGCAGGCTCTCCTTCTCATTGCGGGTCATCTCCCCCCTCGGGGGGTAGACGAGACCCACGGCCCCGAGGACCTTGTCCTGGGATTGCAGGGGGACCGCCACCCGAAGGCCGGGGGGTGCAACGGAACCTTCACCGGCGGGGACCCCATGGGACCCGCAAGGACGCACGCTTCCATCGTCAACGACTATCCGGCGCAGGGCCACCGCTTCCCCCGCCAGGCCGCTCCCCACGACAAGACGGGCTTCTCCCTGGGCGTCCCGTTCCCGGCAGGGGCGCACACTGACCCGCTCCAACGCTGCCCCGTCCTCACCGATCATGTGAAGCACAGCCCCCTTGGCACCCGTGTGCTGTATGAGAGCGTCCATTGCCCTGTCTGCAACCACCTGCGGATCGAGGCTGCGGTTCACCGTGTCGGCCACGGCGTTGACGGCTTCCAACTGCTCCTGGCGGTCTCTTATGCCAAGGGCCATGCGGTTGAAGCTGTCCGCAAGCCGGCCCAGGGCGTCCCGACTCCTGTAGACTATCCTTCCCTCCAGGTTTCCGGCCCCGATTCCGGATGCCTGTTGCTCGAGACGCTTGATGGGCCTGCTGACCATCCCGGCCAGCAGGAGGGAAAGAAGGCATCCCAACAAGGTGGCGCCGCCCGCAACCACAAATACCCTTCTCTTGGTCTTTTCTATCTCCAGGAACACGTCCTCCAGAGAGAAACCGACCTTCACGTCACCGTACTTCTTCCCCTCGATGACGATGGGCGCGGACACGAGTTGCAGCGCGGTGCGGGGCGACGCGGGGGCATGTTGTGGTTGTGCGCCGGTGTCGGAGGACGTGGGGGGGCAAGAGCTATTTTCAAAGATCTCTCCATCGTATCGGTGATTGTTGTGAGCAAGGATTCGGTTGTCAATGGAGTCCACGATCATAGCACATTTTATGTCTATCTCTTTTCCGAGACTGTCTACAAAATTATCAAGAAGATTCTTGTTATAAATCGCATATGCATTACTTATATAGAAGGCTGTAATTCTTGTCAAATAGTTAAATCTAAATTTTCTGTCTTCTATCATGTTATTTTCAAGCGACGTTACTATGTTAAATGTGATAAATATACATACAAAAAGGACAGGTATTATGGAGAATAAAGTAAATTTGTACCAAAGACTTCTATCTTTGAAAACGAACTGAAGTATATTCATGCATCAGCTCCTATCATCCAGATAGACATCGTGCATGTTCATCCACCCGGTTGGAGACGGTACGTAGTTCTTGACCCTCTTGCGCACTCCCAGGAACTCCCGTGCCGCGTATCCGAAGATCATGGGGGCCTGCCGGTACACGATTTCCTGGACCCTCTTGTAGGCCTCCTCGCGCAGGAGGGGGTCCAAGGTCCTGCCCCCTTCCTGGAGCAGCGTGTCGACCTCGGCGTTGGTGTACCCGGAGAAGTTTGCCGACCCGTTGGTCATGAACTTGGGAAGGAGAATGTCGATGGGATCGAGCGTCGTGTTGCCCCAGGAGGAGACAAAAAGGTCCCAGGCAGCGTCTCGGCCCCTGGTGTGAGGTGCATTTCCGGGAACAAGATCGATGGAACAGGGCAGCCCCACCTTGGTGAGAAAGGCGGCTATGAGTCCCGCGTAATCCGCGTTGTCTTTGCCGCACTGTATGCTCACCGTGCGCCCTTTGGGAAAACCGGAAGCAGCGAGCATCGTCCCTGCCAATAGAGGATCGTGAACATAAGGCTTCAAGGCGCCGTTGTAGGCAAAGGCGTTCGGCAGCAGCGCCGTGGGCAGCACCTGTCCATACCCCCGCAGCAGGTGACGCACCACCGCCTCGGTGTCCACGGCGTGGTTGAGAGCACGTCGGAGCTGGGGATCGTCAAAGGGGCTCTTCCGGCAATTGATTTCGGCAAAAAAGCTCCTGGTGGGCGGGCGGTGGAGGACGCAGAGGTCCGGATGCATCTGCACGATGGGTATGGCGGCCGGCGGCAGGTTGCACACGATGTCGCATCGTCCGCTCTTGAGCATGGCGATCTGCTCGGCCATGAGAGGCACCGTGCGGAAAACGAGCCTCCGGATAGGCGGTTTTTGCACGGGCGGATTGTTCGGCGACCCCCCGTAGTATTTTTCGAACCTCTCGAGGACCACACTCTCACTTGCCCGTGCCTCCACCCAGCGGAAGGGTCCCGTCCCTACGGGTTCTCTTGCGAATCCTTCCGTTCCCGCGGCTTTCAGGTAATCTTCCGGCACTATTTCCTGCAAGGTGAGCATGAGGGGCAGTAGGGCCCACGGGGTCCGGGTCCGTATGTGGACGGTGTAGCGGTCCACCACCTCCACGGATTCGACCCCACTGAGAAGCTCTTGCCGGCACGAGGTTTTCCCATCGACGCCCCCCTCCGACACCACCCGCTCCAGGGTGAATCGGACGTCCAGGGCCGTGAAAGGGTCTCCATTGTGGAAGCGCACGTTTCGCCTCAGCCTGAACTCCCAGGTGACGGGGTCCAGAGGTTTCCACGATTCCGCGAGTTGGGCAGCGAGATCCATGTGTGCATCACGGGTCACCAGGGCGTCGAAGACGTTTTTGAGAACCATCTGTGTGGTCCGGTCCCTGTAGTTGGTCGGGTCCCCTGTCTGCACGGGAGAGGCAATGGCGATCACGAGCGTGTTCTTCCCGGCTTCGGGCAAATCCCCCTTGCCCGCACAAGGCAGGCCGTACGTCAAAGCCCAGACGCCCAGCACAACGGGTACGAGTGCCCACCGGTACGTGCAGCGGCCATACCGCCTGTGCATTCTCAGGCTTCTTGTGTTGTATGCCGTTGACATCATTTACTTGGCCCGCCAGCGATCACACGATAAGATCCGGACTCTGATCGTCTGGGAAACGTGGAGGCGATTCCACGTGTAAACATGAGAATGCACTATGCCAGCATCCCCACAAGTTGGCAAGCCGCTTGAGAAACGCCCCCCGTGCCGGAGCCTGACACATCGTGTGGACCCACCGGCGTCTTGCGCCGGAGCGTCTCCGCGCGTCCCTTAGGGCTTGTGCAAAAATAGGTTCCCCTTTTCAGGTGTCGAGGCGCGCGCATGGCAAGGCGCGAGGAGGGCGAATGGCGGGCCATTTAACCGACGAGCCACGCTGCCATGCGTGATGGATCGGCGCATCAAAATGGGAAGTTATTCTTGAGCGGGCCCTTAATTCCTGGTTGCAAATCCCGCCCGGATGTATTAAAAAAAATGATGCTTACAGAGCCGGCGCATCGTGAAAAAAAGCGCCGGCATGTTTTTGATTCCGACAGCGTGCTGTGCGCTCGGGACCATACGGAGAACAACACAAAATGAAAGACGGGGACTCACACAGTAGTCCTTATCACCAGTGCCGGAAGGCCGGTGAAGAAAATCCCGGTTTTCAGCTTCCCTTTGTCCGAAGACGCAGCAGGAAGGGCTTGCCCGATACGCTTTCCGCCCGCCTTTGAGGTGTGAGCGTCCCTGCGGCCGGTCCCGTCTTCCGGTAAGCGGAAGCCGGGCGGCAAGGAGACGCACATGCCCCTCACAGTCCAAACCGTCAACACGTCCAGTGCGCTCTCGGGAGGAAACGGACCGTTCAACATAGGCGTGCTCCGGGAAGCGCATCCGTCCGATATAGCCGAAACCCTGGAACGGAGCGCGCTGAGCGCCCCGGAGATCATCGAAGTCCTCCTCGAGATAGGCAACCACGTGGCCACCGCGACCTTCGAGCAGCTCTCCATGGAGACTCAGAAAGCGTGCCTGGAGACAGGTACGACCGCCACCATGCTCCGCTTCATAGAGAATCTGCACCCGGACGACAGGGTCGACCTGTTGAAGCACGTGGACACGGACATCTCCGAGGCCGTGATGCCCCTGATCGCCCAGGCGGAACGCAATGAAATCCGCCGCCTGTGGGAGTATGAAGAGGGCACGGCCGGAGCGGTCATGACCACGGAATACGCGCTGCTTCCCGAGGACATCAGTGCCCGACAGGCCCTGGAGCGTTTGCGTCTCCAGGCGCCCAACAAGGAAACCATCTACTACGTCTATATCACCGATGCCCAGCGCCGCCTCGTGGGCATGCTGTCCCTTCGCGATCTGATCATGGCAAAGCCCGATACGCCCCTGCACAGGATCATGGAGCGGCACGTCATCTCGGTTCCCCACGACATGGACGTGGAGGAGGTGGCCGGTGTGATTTCGAAATACGATTTCCTCGCCGTGCCCGTGGTGGACGGTGAAGCCCGCCTCTTGGGCATCATCACGGTGGACGACGTCATCGACATCATCGAGGCGGAAAGCACGGAGGACTTCCACCGCATCTCCGCTGTGGTCCCTTTCGAGGAGAGCTACTTCAGGAGGGGTTTTTCCAGGCTTTTCTGGAACCGCTTTTGCTGGCTGGCCGTCTTGCTCGTTACCTCCCTGCTTTCCACCACCATCATGGAATGGCATGCGGACGTCCTGTCCCAGATGGTGGCCCTGGCATTCTTCATCCCCATGGTCATCGGCACTTGCGGCAACGCGGGGACCCAGTCCGCCACCATGGTGGTGCGCGCCCTCGCTTTGGGAGAAGTGGCCCCCAGGGATTTTTTCAGGGTCTTCAGGCGGGAACTGCTCATGGGGTTGGCCCTGGGCTGCGCCCTGGGGTTCATGGCCTACTTCCGGGTGTTTTTTCAGGACCACACCATCGTGCTGGGATGGATTGTGGGAACGGCCTTGCTGGCGACCCTTCTCACGGCAAATCTGGTGGGGGCCCTCATACCCCTTCTGCTGAAGAAGATAGGCCTGGACCCTGCTCTCACGGCCGGCCCTTTCATCGCCACCGTCATCGACGCGGCAGGCATCGCCATCTATTTCCAGATCGCCCTGACCCTGACGCGGGTGGCCTGAGGGAAATGGGAGACCCATGTTCGATCCGGATCGACCGTACAAGCTGCACTGGGAGCTGACCGACCTGTGCAACCTTCGTTGTCCCATGTGTCCGCGTACCGACATCCTCGACCATTGCCGACCCGTGAGGGGGCTGCGCAGGACCCAGTTCTTTCTGGAGGACGTGAGGCGGCATCTGCCCGACGCCTTCCTGAAGAAAGTCAAGAGAATCGACTTTTGCGGCAATCTGGGCGATCCGTGCATGGCCCGGGACTTTGACGCCATCTGCAGGCACCTGATGGAAGTGCACGGAATCACCCTCACCGTTTCCACCAACGGCTCCATGGGCATCCCTTCCTGGTGGAGGGGGCTCGGCGGGCTTTTTGCCGGCACGGAAAGCCGGGTGGAATTCCATCTGGACGGACTGAAAGACACCAATCATCTGTACCGCATCGGCGCGCGCTGGGACAGGATCATGGCCAACACCGAGGCGTTCATCGGCCGGGGCGGCCGGGCCGAGTGGCATTACATCGTTTTCAAACACAACCAACACCAGGTGGAAGAGGCCCGCAAGATGGCGCGCACCATGGGATTCGATCGTTTCGTGCGCATCGAAACGGGTCGCTTTCCCCAAGACGGCACATTCCGCTACATGCACCCTGACGGGGACCTCCGCTGTCTGGAAAGGGCGACCACGCCCGCTGCCCAGGGGCCCGGGGACAGAGAAACCGGGGCTTCCTTCCCCGCAGACGGCCGCAACGCAGGCCCAGGCGCCACCAGGTCCCACCCGGCCACCCATGGGATCCCATCGGAAAGCGGGGAACAGAGCCGTGCCGTCGCCGTGAACGGCGTCACCTGCAAGTCCTCTGTGCAAAACAGGTCTTACATAGATGCCGCAGGGTACGTGGCCCCTTGCTGCTGGGTCTCCCACCTGGACGCACAAGCACCCGGCAACATGCTCAAGGCCCTGACCCTGGCCGGAAAGGACCCGCAGGCCTATAACATCCGCAACAGGGATGTGGAGGAAATCCTAAGTGATGATCTGTTTTCGGAGACCTTTCCCGATCTCTGGAAATCGGACAGCCTGGAGACCTGCCGCAAGAAATGTGGCCGCAGGCACCGAAACATCAAGTCGGCCATTGCGCTGGCAGGGTGAGCGGCCGCCGGTCATGGGTCGATCATGAGCCCCATCCGATCCACCACGCTGTCCAGATAGAGCATGCCCTTGAGGGTGAGAGCGCAGCGCCCCTCGCGCTCTTGCAGCATCCCTTTGTCCCGCAGCCGCTCCGTCACCTCGCCGAAAGTACCCCAAAAGTCAACTGAGAAGCGCTTTTCGAAAGGCAGTATCCGTATCCCTTCTTTCTGTCGCAGCCCCAGGAGAATCCACTCGAGCATCTGCTGCCGCCGGGACAGGCGCTCCTGACCGGAAACGGGCGAGCGCCCTGCGGCAAGGAGCCTCGTGTACTCGTCCAGGCTGGAGGTGTTCCACCAGCGCTCATTGCCCGAAAAGGAATGGGCCGAGGGCCCCAGACCGAGATAAGGTGCGAAAGACCAGTACTTGGTGTTGTGACGGGAAACGTTTTCCCAGCCCCGGGCGAAGTTCGATATCTCGTAGTGGACATACCCCTTGTCTTGGAGAAAGCGTGAAGTGAAGACAAAGAGCTTTCCCACTGCTGCTTCGGATGGGGGAACAAAGGCCCTTTGCCTTCTGAGACGCTCCAAAGGCGTGTCCTTCTCGTAGGTGAGCATGTAGCAGGAGAGGTGCTCCGGCCCGTAAGCAAGGGCCGACTCCAGATCCAGGGCCCACTGCGCCCTCGTCTGGTTCGGAACTCCGAAGATGAGATCAAGGCCCAGGGAGGCAAACCCCGCCTTTCGGGCATCGCCAAGGACCCGGCGGGCCTGGCGCGCCGTGTGGCTTCTTCCCAGGAAAGTTAGGATCCGGTCATCGAAGGACTGGACCCCCACGTTGAGCCGCCCGATTCCCATGCCGTGCAGTGCCCTGCATCTTTGCAGGGTCAGGCTGCCCGGATTGGCCTCCAGGGTGATTTCGGCCTCGGGCAGGACGGGAAGGCGGAAAAAAACGCTCTGCAAGAGCGTTTCCATCTGCCGCAGATCGAGGCACGAGGGGGTGCCCCCGCCCAGGTATACGGTGTCGAAAGGCCCCGGAAGCCTGCCGACAAGGGCCGCTTCCAGGGCCAGGGCCTCGAGAAAGGCCGGCAGACGCGACCGGTCGGTGATGGAGTAGAAATCGCAGTACAGGCATTTTCGCCTGCAAAAGGGGACGTGCACGTACAGGCCGGCAGCAGCCGCACAGCCGGTAAGGTTCACGCCTCCTTTCCCGTGAAGGTCAAGGTGGTTCCAGCCATGTTCAAAATGAACGCCTCGGGCATCTCGGCCTCGAACGCCTGAACGGCCTTTCTCCCTGTGCAGTGGGTGGGGATCACATAGTCCGGCCCCAATTCCTTCAAGCCCAGAACCGTGACATCGACGATGTGTTCGAAAGCAGGTCCACCCAGGTGGAACCCCCCCATCACCGCGTGAACCTTGTCGATACCCGTCACCTTTTTCGCCTGCTCCACCGTGTTGATGATCCCCGCATGGGCGCAGCCCGACAGGATCACCAGGCCCTTGTCCGCCAGGTGCATGGCCAGGGCTGAATCTTCTTCGATGGGATCCCATGTCTCCTGGCCATCGTGCTGGAAAAAGGCGTTGGGCATCCCCTGTTCGAAGGGGCAAAGGCGCGGAATCTGCCCAAGAAAGACGACATCCCCCCCGAGCATGCAGTACGGTTCGGTGGTTTCCACCACCCGAAAGCCCGCTGCCTCCACCCTTGCGTGATCCAGGGCCGGCATCCTGATTTTTACTCCCGGACGCGGGGAAATATAGCGTCCCTGCTTGAACACGCCGGGGTGCGCTACAAGCTCCACGCCTTGTTTTCCGATCCTTCGTCCTATCTCCTCCAATCCCTCGAAGTGGTCGATATGTCCGTGAGAAAGGGCGGCCGCCTCCACCTGGCCCATGTCCAGGTTCAGGGCGTCCCCGTTTCTGGCGGCCACGTCCTTGGAAAAACCGAAATCGAAAACCATGGACCGCGTCGCGCCCTCGAAGGTTGTACGCACAAAGGCCGAAAACCCATGCTCCGCGAGGATGGAGTTCCTCAGCTCCATGTCCCTCAGCGGGGAGGCTCGCCGCACCATTTCGGTGCTGTCCCCCGAAGTGATGTCTATGTAGTTGTCCTCCAGAGTGACGATTTCGATCTTTTCCAGCCGGTTCAAAATGCATGGCTCCATGGGGTCCCCCCTTTCTTCCCGTGCAGAGCGGGAACTTCTGCTGCGGGCGCCTTTTCGGCGGAATCGTCCTTTATCCACCGTCCTTTATTTTTTGTTGCAGCGTCTGTCGTATCCGCTGCATGGCCATGTGGGTGACAATGACGTGCATATCCTCCACCTTCTGCATGTCGCGGCAGCGCACCCACAAGGGGATATGGACCATGGAAAGGAGTCGTCCGCCGTCGAATCCGCAGAGGCCCACAGTGACCCCTCCGTTCTTGTTGGCGTGGTCGATGGCCAGGAGAACGTTTTGCGAGTTGCCGCTTCCCGATATTCCGATAACCACGTCGCCGGGGCGCAGAAGGTTGCGCAACTGCTCCACGAAAACCTTCTCGTAGCTCAAATCGTTGGCGTAGGCCAGGAGTGTGGAAAGGTTGTCGTTGAGGCATATCATTCGGAACCGGGCATGGCCCTCCACGCAGCACCCCTTGTTCACGTCGCAGGCCCAGTGGGAGGCCGTGGCCCCGGATCCTCCGTTTCCCATGACAAAAATCTGCCGATCATGATCCAGGGCATGGAGGAAGGCCCGGACCATGGACTCGAACTGCTCGTGGGGGAAAACATCGAACAGACCGCCAAGATCCCTGAGATAATCGCTTGAAAAAGCCATGGTTTTCACTCGGTTTGGAATGCCCCTGGAAAAGCTCCTCAACGTTCTTGCAGCCAGGGCCCCTTGGCCTTTCTGGGGGAACGTGCGGGTGACGGTTTCATCGACCCTTCCATAAGGCCCACGAGCCATGAGCGATACGGGAACGCTACCAGGGGCGTCCGGGCATCTGTTGGTCCATCCAGACCAGCACCTTGTCGAATTCGTCGCACAACTCGCGAAGGGCCTTGCCTCTGTGGCTCACCGCGTTTTTTTCTTCTCGGGTCATCTGTGCGAAGGTCTTGTTCAGGGGAGGATAGAAGAAAACGGGATCATAGCCGAAGCCGTTTTCACCGGCAGGCTCCTGGGCAATGGACCCTTCGCAGCGCGCCTCATAGGTCAGGGCCGGCCCGGTGGGCACGGCCATGGAAATCACACACACAAATGCGGCCTTCCTGTTGGTCTTGCCGTGCATGACTTTTAGGAGCTTGCGGTTTCTCTCGGCATCGGTGCTGCCGTCTTCTGCGTACCGAGCCGAGTGCACCCCCGGGGCCCCGTCCAGGGCCTCGACTTCGAGCCCCGAATCGTCTGCGAGGGCCGCCATCCCCAGAACCCTCGCGGTCAAGGAAGCCTTCTTGTAAGCGTTCTCTTCGAACGTGGATCCGTCTTCCTCCGCCTGGGGGATGGGCCCGAAATCATTCAGGTCCCTTATCCTCACCGGGTGTCCGGCCAGCAGGGCGCGGATTTCCTGCGTCTTTCCCCGGTTGCGCGTTGCAAGAACGAGCTGTCTCACGGCCACCTTGTATCCCTCACGATGGGTCGTACGACCTTCCCCCCCGGAGCTCCCTATCTGCCGCGTCCGCAAACTGCCTTTTTCGGGAGCCTCACCCGGACCCGAAAACCCTTTACAGTGCCTGTCGGCTCGTATATGAAAAAGCGTGAAAAATCAACCACAGTCCACGGGACCCGGTCGCATCCGAAACAGTCTCCGGACTGGGGGGACAGACCGGAGGCCAACGGCAGGCACCCCTGACCTTTACCCGCCGAAACCCGACACATCGGCGAAGCACCTGCCAAGAGTCCACGCAAACACACTGGGACGAACCATTTGGAAGAGTTGAAAGAGGACACTGCCATGCACAAGCTTGTTGTGGACGAGCCGGGCAAACAGATGCTCCTGCTGGGCAACGAGGCCATCGCCCGGGGCGCCCTGGAAGCCGGAGTGGCCTGTGCCACCACCTATCCGGGGACTCCGTCCTCGGAGATTTCACAGAATTTTTTTGAGATATCGGGTGAATCCGACCTTTACTTTGAGTATTCCACCAACGAAAAGGTGGCGCTGGAAGTGGCCGCTGCGGCGGCCAATGCGGGACTGCGCAGCATGTGCGTCATGAAGCACGTGGGGCTGAACGTGGCCGCAGATGCCCTGATGACCCTGGCCTACATCGGGGTCAAGGCAGGGCTGGTGGTGGTTTCTGCGGACGATCCCTTCATGTTTTCGAGCCAGAACGAGCAGGACAACCGGTACTACGGCAAGATGGCCGGTCTGTGCATGTTGGAGCCCTCTTGCCTCCAGGAAGCCAAGGAAATGGCGGCCTACGGTTTCGACCTTTCCGAAAGGCTGGGAGAACCCGTGCTCCTGAGAACGACGACCCGGATCAACCACTGCACGGAGAAGGTGACGCTGGGCCCCATCCGGCCTCGGCAGATCCGGGGCAGCTTCGCAAAGGACCCCTTCCATCTGGTGGCCATCCCTGCCGTTTCCAGGGCCCTGCACACACGCCTTCTGGAAAGGCTCCGGGAAGCCGAAGCCCTGTCGTGTGCGTCGCCTTACAACTTCAGGCAAGGCGCCGGGCCCTGGGGGATCGTCTGCAACGGCGTGAGCTACGGGTACGTGTGCGACGCGCTCAAGGACCTGGCCATAGAAGACAAGGTGAATGTGCTGCGCATCGGTTTTTCCAACCCCATGCCCACAGGGCCCATAAGTGAGTTCTGCCGGGGTGTGGAAAAGATCCTGGTGGTGGAAGAAGGCGAAGCGTTCATGGAAGAAGCGGTCCGCTCCATCGCGCAGCAAGCGGGGGTCACCATCCCTATAAAGGGCAAGAGCAGGGACCTTTTTACCCCGTGGGGCGAGTTCGATCCGGCCATGGTGCGGGAAAAGACGGCTTCCTTTTTCGGGGTTCCCGTAAGGGTTGCCCCCCGCATCGACCTTTCGGACGTTGCGCCCATAGCCCAGAGACCTCCCAATCTTTGCGCAGGCTGCCCCCACCGGGCGACCTTTTACGAAGTGAAGCAGGCGGCAGGGGATGCTGCCCAAACCCTCTTTCCCACGGACATAGGGTGCTACACCCTGGGTCTGCTCCCGCCGCTTTCCGCAGCGGATTTCCTTCTTTGCATGGGCTCTTCGGTGGGAACGGGCTGCGGCTTTTCCAGGTTCACGGACAAGAAGGTCGTCTCGTTTATCGGTGACTCGACCTTTTTCCACAGCGGGGTTCCGGGGCTCATCAATGCCGTTTACAACAACCACGACTTCACCTTGGTCATCCTGGACAACGGAACGACGGCCATGACGGGGCACCAGCCCCATCCCGGCGTGGACATGGCGGATTTCGGCCGCAGCGGATACGGCAAGGTGACCCTGGAAGGGGTGGCCCGGGGGGTGGGGGTCGAACACGTCACGGTCATAGACCCCTACAAGGTCAACAAGAGCGTGGAGGCCATCCGGGAGGCACTGGACCACAAGGGCATATCGGTGGTGATCGCCAGGCAGGTCTGTCCCCTTTATACCAGGGGGCGGAAGATCGTTAAGAAACGCCCGTTTCGCATAACGGAGAAATGCAGGAATCACCGGGTGTGCGTCGATCAGCTCGCCTGCCCGGCCATGTACGTGGAAAAGGAAAAGGTCAGGATAAACCCCAACCTGTGCACCGGCTGCGCGGTCTGTGCCCAGGTTTGCCCCGAAAACGCCATTGTGCCCGTGAAGCAATGACCGGAAAGCAAGGAGCCTTGAATGGAAACCATAAGGTGCATCATAGTGGCCGTGGGCGGTCAGGGCAACCTCCTGGCCGCACGGGTCCTCGGAGAGGCCGCGTTGGGTGCCGGAATACCGGTGCACATGAGCGAAATTCATGGAATGGCCCAGCGGGGCGGGGTGGTGGAGTCGGCCCTTGTGCTCGGCGACGCGCGCAGCTCCATCATATCGGATGGAGAAGCCGACGTCTTGCTGGGATTCGAGCCCGCGGAAACCCTCCGGGCCCTCAATCGTGCGCACCCGCAAACCCTGGTGGTCACCAACCTGAGCCCCCTTCCCCCTTTCACCGCGGCCATCGGCAAGGGTACTTACCCGGACACCGAACAGGTCCAATCCATCATCCGTAAGAAGACCGCCAAGCTCGTGGCACTGGACGCCCTGGCCCTTGCCGAAGAAGCGGGCAATCCCCTGGCCCTGAACATGGTGCTGCTGGGAGCGCTGTTGCGCACCGGCAAGCTGCCCCTCCGCGCCGAAGCGGTGAAGGAAACCATCCGCACCACCACCAAGGAGGCCTTCGTACCCGTCAACCTTCGGGCCTTTGACCTGGGCTTTGCGGCCGCGGCGTGAACCGGTGCGGCGGGATAATGGGGATGAAGCTTTTCGACAGCCACTGCCACCTGGAAGACAGCGCGTTCGAGAAGGACCTGGAAGCCGTCCTGGAAAGGGCACTGGAAGCGGGTGTGGAAGGCATCATGGTGGTGGGCGATACGGGCCCTTCGTCGGCCAGGGCCGTTTCCATCGCCCGGGCGCACAAGGGGTGCCACGCGTCGGTGGGAGTCCATCCCCATGACGCCAAGACCTGCGATCCCGACCTGCTCGAGGAGTTGACGGAGCTGGCCCGGGATCCCTTGGTCCGGGCCTGGGGCGAAATCGGCCTGGATTATAACCGCATGCATTCACCGGCGCAGGTTCAGGAGTCCTGGTTCGTCCGCCAGCTCGATGTTGCCGCACGTCTCGCCCTGCCCGTGATCCTGCACGAACGGGATTCGGGGGGAAGGCTCCTGGACCTTCTACGGGCACATGGGGGCCGCATGGCCGGGGCAGTCATCCACTGCTTTTCCGGGAGCGGACCCGAGCTGAGCGCCTATCTAAGGCTCGGCTGCCACATCGGCCTGACGGGCATCGTCACCCAGAAGCAGAGGGGAAGAGCCCTGCGGGAACTCATGCCCGTGATCCCCAGGGAGAGGATCCTCATCGAGACGGACGCCCCATATCTCACCCCTTCACCGGAACGCAACCGGCACCGGCGCAACGAACCCGCCTTTCTCCCTTCGGTTCTTCTGGGCGTGGCGGCGGCCCTGGGGGAGGACCCCGGGCCTCTTTCGGAGGTGATCTGGGAAAATACCTGCCGCTTTTATGGAATCGGGGTTTGATCCCGTCCGCGGCCGGGGGTGTTGGGCCCGCTGCGGGGTATCTTCAGGTCGATTCTGTGGGGATGCTGTCGCGTTGTCGGGTTGACGGAGGAGATCTCCAACGTCATGGCATGAGGGGCACGTGCGTGTTGTCACTGCTTGGTGGAGTGAGTGAAGGCCTGGTGTGGGGCTGGCTGACGGCGCTCTTTCTTGGGCGCGGGCCGGACCGCCCTTCGGTCATGGGCCGTCTTGCCGTTGCGGCCGCCACAGCGGTGCTGTTCGGTCAGCAGGTGATCCAGGCCCATGGGCCGGCGGCCGCCTGTTTCTTGGCGGCCGCGGGGATTGCGGCCCTCTTCCAACTGGGGTGGTTGCGCAGGCGCCGTCGCGGATGAGCCAGAAGCTTGCCCGCCGGCGGCAAGAAAACGTGCGCGGTGCCCCGAAGGCGGGTGGGGCCGGCACGCGTTCGGGAAGACAAAGGGAGGCAGACATGAGCGAACAACCCACCGCTTCCATGGTCCAGCTTCTGGGGGCCGGCGGCTTCGGCGCCATCATCGGCTGGTACGTCTACTACATCAACCGATACCGCAAAGGCGACGTGCAACTGAGCGATCTGGGCACGATGATAGGCGTCCTGGGCGGCGGCGCCATCCTGGCCTTGTTTCCGGCCAAGAGCGACCTTTTCGGGGCTTACGGCATCGGCCTGTTCTCGGGCTTCTTCGGCTATTTCGTGTCTCTGCTCATCATGGTGCGCCTCTCCCGCAACTTCGATGTGGACTGGTTCCTGGACGGGCGCCGCAAGAAACCGTCCCCGGACCAAATCATTCCCGCGGGTACGGCCCAGACCGTCACGGCCATGGAGGGCCGACAGGGTCCGGGTGGAATCGGTTAGGGCGCGTGTGAAGACTCCAACCGCTTGTTCGACCCGAGGCGGGGTTCCAACCGTGCTGCGCGCGGTCGCACATTGCGATTTCCTGCACCCCTCCGCCCTCCGGGAGGGCCGGGGTGAGGGTATACCAAGCGCAGTTTTTGGACGCGCGAGGCGCATGGCCCCCGAATCCGCATAAGGGATTTTCAGACACGCTCTCAGGACGTTCACGGCCTTGATCATCGTTCCGGCGAGGCGCGGCCTGTTTTTTTATTCGCCTCTCCCTACGCAAGCCGGAGCATCCATGGATGGAGCCCGGCCTGAATCGAGGTTTTCGTAAGGTGGGCACCGCCCACCGGAAAGACGGCACTCCATCCGTGGTCGCAGGAGGCCGGAACGATGATCAAGGCCCATTTCACCCATCCACAGTGAAAAAGGAGGCTCCCATGGCTGCCCGGCTCCCCGATGGCATCCGGACCTTGCTGTTCGGCCTGCCGCCCGACGAACGGGAGGGGGCCCCGGAACCGGAGCTGCTGGCCGATCTGGCCGCCGCCCTTCCCGAGGCCCTTCTGGATCGGGCCCTGGAGGTGAGTGCCGCTATCGGCCTCATCAGCCCCGGCGAACGCTTACGCGTACTTTCCGCCCTCCTTGGCCGGGTGCCGACACGGGGGGCCGAAGAAAGGCTCACCTTCCTGGTGCTCCGGTTTCCGGAGCTGGCGGTTCGGGTGCCGGGGCCGAGTGTCCCTGAAATTGTGGCCCGCCTCCGGCAGGAGGCACCGGGGGAGGAACGAGGCCGGGCCACTGCGGCGCTCGCGGCCCGACTGCCAGGGCCCCAGGGGCGGCAGCTTATCATGGGAGAGCTGCGGGACCTGGCAGCAAGTGGGGATTACGGCCGGGACAAGAACCTGGCCGCCATCCTGGACGGTTGGCCGGAACCCTTGGCCCATGAGGCGGCACACGAGTTGGTCGCAGCCGCCCGCCTCCTTGGGGATCCCGAAGCTCGGGTCCGGGCGCTTTTCAACCTGGCCTTTTCCCTGCCCGGCCCGGAGAAGATGGAAGTCTTGCAGGAGGCACACCGCACCGCCCCAGTGCTCTCCTCGCACAGCAGGCGCGTGCAGCTTTACTCACCCTTGCTTTCTAGGCTTCCGGTGCGGCTCCGGGACCAGGTCACCGAGGAACTGCTTTGCCTGGTGGGGGAAATGGATGACGGACCTTCCCGTCTTCTGGCCCTGGGAGACATGGCCCGCTGGGCGGACGACCCCTTGCGGGAACAAATCCGCCGGCAAATCCAGGATGCCTCCCCCGATCCCCGGACCGCAGCGCAGCTGGCGCCGTTTCTTTCCGACGTCCAAGTCACGGACCTCATCGAGGCCCTGCCGGACCTGGGAGGACCCGGGGAAATGGAAGTCTTGGAGAAGCTCATGCCGTGGCTCGGGATACCCGAGTTGGAGCGCGCGTTGCGCGTGCTCACCGAGGCGCCTTCCCATGGCAGCGACAAGAACCGCCCCCTCATGATGCTGCACCGGCACCTGCTGGACCATTATCCCGACACAACCCCTGCCCAGATTGCCGGGGACCCCCTGTACCGACAGGTGCGGATGCTGCGCCTTTCCGCTCCGGCCTTGCTGCGGCAAATACCCGCGGAGGAAAGGCTGACCGTCTTTCGGGAAATCCTTGACCACATATGGTCCCACTATGCCGGGGCTCCGCCGCCCGATGAACAGGAGCTCGGCGCCGAGCTTTCCGGAGCCTTCGCCGATGCGCTTTCCTTGGACCTCAAGGCCTATGGGGAGCCGCCGCTTGCACCGGAGATCGGGTGGCGCAAAATGGGCCGCCCCCACGAAGGCCCACCCCCCGAGGAAGGCATGAAAGAAGAGCCCGAAATGGAGGCGTCTCCTGCGCCGGAGCGGGAACGGGTTGTCAACACCGGTTTTTCCAGCCGGGATCACAGCATCGGCGCCCTGAACAAAGAGGCCCCCCTGCCTGGGGGTCACCCCTGCTATTTCTGGCTCGAGGTGGGCCGAAGGATACCGGAGGCCATCGACATAGCCCCCGAACCCCTGCCCGTGGATCGGCTTCCGGCCCAGGCCCGGCTCAGCGTGGCCCTGTTCTCCTTTCCTGGGCAAATCGGCGTGGTCCGCGGTAAAGACGTGGGGGAACTGCAAATCAAGCCCGACGGCTCGGTCCGGGTCACCCGCCCGGCCCACGAACCCGATGATCTGCCCCCAGGCCACTTTCTTCTCGATCGGCGCCTTTTCTTCCCGGTGACCATTCCGGACGGCAGCGGTGTCTACCGCCTGCGCTGCAACATCTATTGTGAGCAGGTGCTGGTCCAATCTCACCTGGTCCGTGTGGAGGTGAGCACCCACGGGGCGCGTTTGCCTTCCGTGCAGGGCCTTTCCGGGGCGGCCCTGCAGACCGTGGTGGACTATACCCTGTCGGCATCCCTCAGGCCCGAGGGCTTGGCGGCTCTGGCGAGCCACCGGTTGAGCCTCATGCTCAACGACAACGGGGACGGCACCCACGGTTTCCGCTTTTTCGGGGCCGAGCAAGGCGCGGCATTCAAGCAGGATGCCGCCCTGCCCGGACAGGAGTTACAGACCCACATCGACAAGGCCCGGGGCGCACTGCGCCGGGTGGCCTGGGGGGACACTACTCCCTGGATAAACCAGCCTTACCTGTACACCACCTCCGCCTCAGATCGGAAGTTTCGGGACGACCTGGTCCTCCTGGCGAAGTCCGGCTACCGCTTCTATGTGGACCTGGCCAACCGCTTGGCCGGGGGCGGCAACCCGGCAGAGAGGCGTCGGGCCCGCAAGGAGCTCGAGGCCCTCATGCTCAAACCCGGCCTCGTGCAACTGGCCAGCAAGGTGTCGGCCCGCCACATCGTCCCCTTGGCCTTGTTCTATGACTACCCCCTGGACACCACGTTGCCGGTGGATGCGTACTGCCTTTGCCCGGACCTGGAAAGGAACCTGGCAACGGGAGTGCCCCTCGAAGGAACCTCCTGTTTCCAGGGGGCCTGTTCCAGCAGGGGCAAGGATCGGGTGGTCTGTCCCAGCGGTTTTTGGGGGTACCGCCATCAGGTGGGCCTGCCGGCTTCGGTGGGGGAGGAAGCGGATTTCGCTGCGGCCATTGCCTGTGACGGCCCGCCCCAGCTCTGTATGGCGGTGTCCACGGACCCGGCTTTTCAGCGGCGGGCCGAACATGAAAAACGGTTGCAGGCACTGGTGCCCGGCCTGGGCTGGCACTATGCGCAAAGTCGGGAGGAGGCACTGACCCTCATGAAGCGGGAGCGGGCCCATCTGATGTATTTCTACTGCCACGGGGGCCTGCACGAGGGCGTCCCTTATATCCAGGTGGGGGGCCCGCAAGAGCGGGGCATCACCAAGGACCTTCTGGTGAACAAGGATATCTTCTGGCAGTCCCAGCCGCGGCCCCTGATCTTTATCAACGGGTGCCACACCACGGCCCTGGAGCCGGAGCAGGCGTACGACCTTGTCACCGGTTTCGTGGACATGGCCAATGCCGCGGGAGTCATCGGCACGGAGATCACCATCTTCGAGCCGCTGGCCGTGAGCTTTGCCGAGGAGTGCCTCGCCCATTTCCTCAAGGGGGTGCCCATCGGTGAAGCGGTGCGGCGGGCCCGCCTGAGGCTGCTTCGCGACAGGAATCCCCTGGGGCTCGTGTACATCCCCTTCGTGGTGGCGAGTTTGTCGTTGGCGGCAGCACATTAGGGCCGGTGGTGTGGGAGATCCTCTGCGCCGTCAGCCCATGGGCTTGAATGCGGTGGGCGAACCGGGCGCGTGGCAGTTCGGGTCGCACTCGCGTGCTATTGCGCCGGTAAGCCGGTAAGGAAGATGAGAAGGCCGGGAGCACTTCGGGCCCCCGCCGGAGCAATACAAATACCGTTGTTCTCGGTGCGGGTTGGAGCTGCGGGGCAGTGAAATCGAGCATCTTCTTTGATCTGACCGAATTCCCGTAGCCACTAAGCAAATGCATTTCTTTGTTGACGCGGCAAACCCATGCGTGTTACCGGTGTCACCACTATGTATCTCGACTCCTCTACCATAATCAGAAATGGCAAATCCTACACGCGGCACTTGCTGCGTAACTCGTTCCGGGAGAACGGAAAGGTGAAACACCGAACGGTGGCAAATCTGTCTGCCTGTTCAGAAGATGAAATAAAAGCCATAAAGCTCGCGCTGAAGCACAAGAAAGACCTTTCCGCACTGGGCACTACCAAAGGCGTCAAGACGGTGCAGGGAAAACGCTTAGGTGCTGTCTGGGCTTTGACAGTTATCGCTCAGAGACTTGGCATAACGAAGGCCTTCGGTGCCGATCGTGATGGAAAGCTTGCGCTGCTCCAAGTTATTGCGAGAGTTGTAGATCACGGTTCCCGTCTCTCTGCTGTCAGATTTGCACAAAGCCATGCAGTCTGCGAGCTGATTGACTTAGATGAGTTAGACGAAGACGATCTATGTGAGAATCTCGCCTGGCTCCACAGACATCAAGAGGGAATCGAGAAAAAATTGTTCAAATTGCGGTTCCCAAACAGTATCCCGACACTATTCCTGTATGATTTAACCAGCTCATTTCCTGAAGAGGTGTGTAGCGAACTCGGGGAGTGGGGGTATAATCGTGACGGGAAAAAGGGAGCGATGCAAATTGCCGTGGGAATGCTTGCGGGACCTGACGGACTTCCTTTGGCTGTACGGGTATTTAGGGGTAACACCAAGGATACCGAAACAGTTAGCGAACAAGTGCGGATTCTGGCAGAGAACTTTGAGGTTAAGGAAGTTACGTTGGTTGGTGACCGTGGAATGCTCAGTAGACCACAACTAGATAAAATTATTAGTGATTTCAGTTACATCACAGCAATCACCAAAACTGAGATCTTGAAATTGCTTGAGGAACGCGTTATTCAATACGAGCTATTCACAGAGCATGTTTGTGAGGTTGAGAGCAATGAGGTTAGGTATATCATCAGACGCAATCCGGTTAGAGCTGAAGAAATGGCCATGACCCGGCAAACCAAACGTGTTCCAATCGAGAAATTGTTGATGGGATGCAACGAGCATCTTGCGACACACCCCCGAGCGTCAGTGGATGCAGCACTGAAGAGATTAAGGACGACCATCGAGAAACTAGAATGTGAGAAATGGTTTTACGCCTCTGCCGGCGAAAGAGCACTCGTGTTGGCGACAGACGAATATGCCCTTGAGCAGGTCGCTTTGTTGGACGGCTGCTATGTAATCGAGTCAAATGTCTCCAGACGCAATGCGGAAGCGCAGACCTTGCATGACAGGTACTGCGATCTTGAGATATTAGAACGTGCTTTTGCCACGATGAAAAGTCCCCATCTTGAGATGACACCAGGCTTTGCAAGAAAGGAACATAGCACAAAGGGGCACGTATTTGTTTTGATGCTCGCATTGCTAGTGCAACGCGAGTTGGAGAGATGCTGGAAGGAACTGGATATGACGGTAGAAGAGGGTATAGATGAACTGGCGTCCATCCATATGGAAGATGTTCATATAGGGGCCAGATGCATACAAAATGTCCCTGAACCAAACAGCACCGGGAAAGAGCTGCTCGAAAAGGCGGGGATAACGTTGCCATCCGTGCTTCCCTCACGAAGGGCCAACGTGCACACAAATAGAACTGCCGTCTGAGAAAATTCGAAAATTCGGGCTTGATCACAACTTGGGCCACCGAGTTCGTCCCATCTTCGGAAAGAAGGTCGGAGCCGTCTCCCTCCCCTGATCGGCCCGGAGATGAAAACACACGCCAATGGGGCTTGACCCGGAATCCAGTTTGCGCGGGCTCCAGCCAGCCACCCTTATCGCGCTGCCTCGAGGCCGAACGTACGATCAAGCCCAAAAATTCTGGAGGGTTATATGTATCCATCCGCTTCGATTTGGAAGGAATATCCGTTGAAACTCGGCCCATCGTGGTGGAGTCCATTGTCGAGACCATACGCCGGATCAATGAAAAGGACACGACCATTCTTTTGGATGAGAAGAATGCTCAGATCGGTTAGGGCTTGTGCAAAAATAAGCTCCCCTTTTCAGGTGTCGAGGCGCGCGCATGGCAAGGCGCGAGGAGGGCGAATGGCCGGCCATTTAACCGACGAGCAACGCCGCCAGGCGTGATGGATCGGCGCATCAAAATGGGAAGTTATTTTTGCACGAGCCCTTAGCAGGTTTCCAGCCGCGGCTACATGCTTGAGACCGGGCAGATCGCACTGGTGGGCTCGTCATCGGAATTGCTCGGCAACGAACGGGTGAGAGAGGCCTACCTGGGCAAGTAGGGATGCGACAGGCCGCTGAAATTCTTCAACAGCGGGCCAGTCTATAGAGGAGGGGTTAGCATGATTAGTGCAAGGGCTTTTTTCAAAAGAGCGATCTTCTTCCCGATAATGACGGCCGCCATGCTGGCGGTCGGGACGCCCTGTTTCGCCGCCGGGCGGGTGGTGGTCTATACCGCTGTCGACCGGGTTTTTTCCGAACCGGTGCTGAAGGAATTTCAGCAGGAGACCGGCATCCGGGTGGACGCCGTGTACGATGTCGAGGCGACGAAGACGGTGGGGCTGGTCAATCGCCTGATAGCGGAAAGATCGAGACCGCGGGCGGACGTCTTCTGGAACTTCGAAGTGGGTCGAACGATTCAGCTTGCCAGAAGAGGGGTCCTGGAGCCCTATCGATCGGTTCACTGGGATTCCATTCCGGATGTTTTCAAGGACAAAAACTACTGCTGGACCGGATTTGCCGCCCGCGCCCGGGTATTGATCTACAATACGGATCTGCTCAAGGATGAAGAACGGCCGAATTCCATTTTCGAATTGGTAAATCCCAAGTGGAAAGGACGGGTCACGATCGCCTATCCCCTTTTCGGCTCCACGGGAACCGACATTGCGGCGCTCTATGCGAGAATCGGTCAGGAGAAAGCGGAGGCCTTTCTGCGGGGGCTGGCGCACAATGAGGTCCTGGTCGTCGACGGCAACTCCGTCACCCGGGACCTCGTTGCGGACGGGGTGGTCCCCATCGGTTTCACCGATACGGACGACGCCTACGTGGCGATTCGGAAGGGAAGACCGGTGAAAATGCACTTTCCCGACAACGAGGGCATCGGGACACTGGTCTTTCCCTGTACGGTGGGGCTGGTCAAGGGTGGCCCGAATCCGGATAACGGAGAGAAGCTGATCGATTATTTGCTGTCCGAAAAGGTGGAAAGAATGCTGGCTTTCGGAGAATCCGGCCAGATTCCGCTAAGAAGCGGCGTCGAGAGCCCCCCCCATGTTCCCAACATCTCGGAGATCCGGGCGATGGACGTCGATTTTTACGAGGTGGCCGACAATTTAGAAAAAGCCGCCCGCTTCGCCCAGGGACTGTTCATACGATAGCGTCCCAGTACGCCATGTATGCGAATAACAGACTGCTCGCCGTCGTTCTGGTGTTCACGGCCGCCATCCTTTCGCCCATTGCCATCCTGTTCGTGGAGGGTTTGAGAAGCGAGGCCGGAGGCATTTCGTTCGGTGTTTTGGAGAGCCTGCTGCTTTCCTCCAGGCAGCTTTTCCTGATCAAGAACAGCGTGATCCTGGCGGCGGGCGCCACGTTTTTTTCTCTTCTCATAGGAGTGCCGCTCGCGTTGTTGATCAACCGGACCGATCTCCCGTTCCCGTCATGGTTTACCGCAGCCTGCCTTCTTCCCCTGGTCATGCCTCCTTACATGCAGGCCACCGTGTGGTCGAAATTCTTCGGCTTCCATCTGGGCATGCCCAATTTCATCTACAGCCTGGCCGGGGGGGTATTTGTCTACACCTTGTCTTTCTTCCCTTTCGTCACCCTGATAACCTCGTCGGGGCTCCGGTCCATCGACCCCGCACTTGAGGAAGCGGCGTACATGAGCCGTGGGTTCGGCAAGACGGTCCGTGGCATTACCCTCCCACTGGTGGCGCCCCATATCACTTCGGGCGGGATTCTGGTCTTCGTTTTCACTATCGTGAATTTTGAGGCGGCGGATATCTTGAGACTGAAAGCCTACCCCATGGAGATTTTTATAAATTTCAGCGCTTTTTACGACGAAAGCGCCGCAACGATGTTGTCGGTCCCGCTTATGGCGCTCACCTTGTTCCTGATATGGGGACAGATGGTGTACATGAGAGACAAGTCCTACGCCCATTTCGAGCTGTCAGGCCGGGGGGCGTTCTTGTTCGGGCTGGGCCGGTTTCAACCGCCGGCGCTGGGGTGTGCCGCCACAATAGTGATCATCGCCGTGGTGATCCCTCTGCTGCTGCTCATCATGGGCGCAAGGCTCTTGCAGAACTACGCCAGGGTTTTCGAGATTTTCCGGGACAGAATCCTTTACAGTGTCGCCATTGCGGCCATAAGCGCCTTCATAACGGCCGCGTTCTCCCTGGCCGTCGCCTATTATCTGGAAAGGGGCAAAGGGGTCATCAAGGGTTTTCTGAATTTCATGACCCAGACGCCTTTCGGCATACCATCCGTCGTCCTGGGCATAGGGCTGATCAAAGTATGGAACCGGCCGGGGCTGGATTGGGTCTATGGGTCATCCATAATACTGGCCTTGGGCTATATAACGGCGTGCAGTCCGTTCGTCATCAAAATACTTACGACAAAAATGAAGCAGATCGACCTTGAACTGGAAGAAGTCGCCGTGATGGCCGGCCGGGGCTGGTGTGCGGTTTGGAGCAGGATCCTGGTGCCTCTGGCGCTGCCGGCGCTCATCGTCGCTTTCCTCGCGGGCTTCGTTCTTTCCCTCGGCAACCTGGGGACTTCGCTGCTCATCGTACCGCCCGGAAAGGACACGATTCCGATCGGCGTTTACAATCTGTTTCACTATGGTGCCGAAGACATGGTTTTTTCATTGAATTTGCTTCTGATCCTTCTTGTTGTCGCATCCCTGGCTGTCTTGTATCCTCTGTACGGTTATTGCGTGAAGAAGGTCCGGACGTGATCGAGCTGCTCAATATTTCCTTCAAGATTGCGGGGAGAAGGGTCCTGACCGATGTTTTCCTCACGGTGGAGGATGGAGAGATCCTCGCGCTGCTTGGACTGTCCGGTTCCGGCAAGACCACCCTGCTCAGAATTGCGGCGGGCCTGATCAAGCCCGACTTCGGAGAAGTCAGGCTCGATGGCGCAATAGCCAGCACACCGGAACATCTGGTGGCTCCCGGCAGAAGGCGGACGGCCATGATATTTCAGAACCTGGCCCTCTGGCCCCACATGACGGTTCGTCAGAACATAGCGTTCGTTGTGGACCGCAAAGGGAAAACGTCACGGGAGGCGATAAACAACCGGATAGATCGATTGCTTGCCATGATGCACCTGGGCGAACATGAGGCAAGATACCCGGGGCAGCTCTCCGGAGGGGAGCGGCAGCGGTTGGCCATCGCCAGGGCGCTGGCGGTGGAGCCGCAATACCTGCTCATGGATGAACCTTTTTCCAATCTGGATGATCATCTGAGAAGCGAGCTGCTGGAGTTGACCAAGTCACTCAAGAGTGACCACGGCATGGCCATCGTCTACGTGACACACAACATAGACGAGGCCCTGTTGCTGGGGGACAAAATAGCGATGATCAGGAAAGGGACGATTCACAAGATTTGGCAGGATGAAAATCGCAAGGTGCTGACGAAAGAGCAACTGTTGAAAAGCTACGCTTGACGGTGTTGCCAGAAGTTTTTCCGCTGCGGCGGCGCCATTGTGGACCTGGCGATGCATCCGGTCGATTCAAACAGTCTCGCACACCGGCCTTGATCATTGTTCCGGCCATTTCGCAATCGGGTCGGGAATATCACGGCTATTTGGAACGTGGCGCCGGGCGGCAATTTCCTATGCAATCGGCCCGAACTCGGAGTCAAAGGCCCGTAAAGACGAACAGGGTCTCGATTTCATAAAGGCGTAACAGGCCAGTGGAATCGAGAGGCACTGTCCTGCCCCCGTAGTTGCTGTTCGTCTCAACGGGCTTTGGACTAATCAAACAGCGTCCCTTATGTTGCGAGTCGCCGTATGTGGCTGATATAATAACAGAAAGTGGCAAATGCGCAAGGCCCTGGATATTGTGTATGAAGTCAGCGGGTTACGCACTTGAAACCCGGTTCCGT
>Ga0068712_1001333_pt1 | contig 35982 bp, 34 predicted proteins | sample MTBAKSrepl1MetaG_FD_62987 | JGI IMG/M metagenome (GOLD analysis project Ga0068712, IMG submission 62987) | Enrichment culture microbial communities from Arthur Kill intertidal strait, New Jersey, USA, that are MTBE-degrading - MTBE-AKS1... | ecosystem: Environmental > Aquatic > Marine >... | reverse complement strand
ACCGGCCTGCCTGGCGGGTATCGGCCCCGGTAAATGCCCCTTTCTCCCGGCCGAACAATTCGCTCTCCATCAAATTGGCCGGCAGGGCGGCGCAGTTGACGGTGATCAGGGGCCGACCCTTGCGAGGGCTCATGTTATGGATGGCAGCGGCGATCAGCTCCTTTCCCGTACCGGTCTCGCCAAGGATGAGGACCGTTGTGTTCGTAGGAGCGACCTGCTCCGCTCGATAGAGAACATACTTGAGCGCATCACTTTCCCCGAGAATATGGTCGAGGTGATGTTTCATTTTGCTTTCATGACGAAAATAAATATTCTCGGCCTCGAGCTGGTCTTTCAATATTTTGATTTCAGAGAGAGCCGTCCGAAGTTCGACGGTTTGTCGTTCCAGTTCGTTGTAGGATATTTTTAAGGCCTCCTCCATCTTCTTGCGCTCGGCGATGTCCACCATGACGGCGCACATGGCACCGGGCATATCCGTGTTCCGAAGCCCGCTTATGGAAAGCAAGACAGGCACGGAAATTTCGCCTGCGGCCTGTAACGCCAGTTCCCCCTTGCTGTTCCCCTTTAACCCCCGCTCAATCAATGTCTCAAACAGCTGAAGGTCTGTTGATGAAACGTATCGGTAGATCGAAGATCCTATCGCTTTTCTTAGAGATACGTTGACGATATCTGCAAAACGTTGGTTGCAGTAAAGGATCGTACCGTCGGGGGCAAGGGTGACGGCCCCTTCGTTCATGGTTTCGACCATGACCCGGTAAGGATGATCGGCGCCTGATAGTGTAAAGACGCGATCTCCTTCCGCGGTCGAGACGACCAGGCCATCCACCTCGCCGCCATGGATGGCGCGCAGGGTTTCCTCAGCTTCCATCAGCCGCGATCTGAGTTCCTGCAACTCATTCAAAAGGTGTTGGCGTGTCTTATCCGATTTGTTCATGAATGCGCTCTCAGGATGTCCGGGCTTTCAGATCCATGCCTATAAGAACCTTTTCCGGATCCGACATGTCGCCGATGAGCCTGCGGAGCGGCAGGGGGAGTGTCTTGATGAGCGTTGGCGCGGCAATAATCTGTTCTCCCTTGGCCAGCTCGGGCTGTTGGTAGAGGTCTATCACCTCGAGTTCGTAACGGCCCGCCAGGTGTTGGTCACAGATCTTCCGCACATTGGCGATGGCCAGGGTTGACCGCGGGGTCAACCCGGTAACATACAGCCTAAGAACATACGTTTCGTTGTCGTGCCCCACTGGGGCCTTTTCGACTGCCTCAGCGCGGGTTTTCCCTCTTTTCACCGCCATTTCTGTTACTCCAAAAGCAATTCCATTATCCGGAGCCGGAACGAATGTCGAGACCCACCAGGACGCGCTCCGTGTTGGCCAGATCTCCGATGATCTTTTTGAGCGGTTCCGGAAGCTTCCTTACCAGTGTCGGTACGGCAATAATCTGATCCCCTTTGGCAAGTTGGGGTTTCTGCAAAAGATCTATTACTTCAATGTTGTATTTCCCCGCGAGGTGCTCTTCGCAGATCTTCTTCAGATTGGCAAGGGCCGTAATCGATTTCGGGGTCTGGCCGGCGACATATAACCGGAGATTCCAGATCTTTTCCGTCGAACCGGCCGTTGCCTGCTTTCCCTTCCCTGGCGAGACGGGTTTCATCTTAATCTCCTTTCCCGCTTCTTTTTCGGGCGCTTCGTCGGGCTGCCGAAGGTTTCCCCTTGCGGAGATGCGCCATTTGCGAACGGTTATCTTCCCTGGCAGCCTGCCTTCGCCGCTCTTCTTCCGCCATCAAACGCAGTTCTTCAGATTCCGCATCCAATTCGGCGCGGAGGGCTGCCATTTTTGCTTCCAGGGCCTTTCTCTTGCGCTCCTGCTCGCGGAACTTGCGATCCACCTCACGTTGGCGCGCCAGTTCAGAGGCCTTTTCCTTGGCCTCCTGGATTGCCCGGGCACTGCCGGTCAATACCTCGCCGGAGCCGGTATAGATGTCAACAAGGTCAATGCCCTGGTTCGAGAGGAGGAACTCCTGAATCTGGTTGGAGTGGGGCATGCCGCGGGATTTTAAAATGTAGAGCCCCCGGTTTCGTTCCCCATGGCGCTCGATATCCCGCAGGAGAAGCCACGTGTCGATCAGCGAAGATATCTCTTCGCTTGTGCGTTCAAGGCTGCTGCCGGAATGGGTGAGGTCGGTAAGGAGGGTGGAGATTTCCTGCATCTTCAAATAGTCGATCAGGCGCGTTAATATGGATTTCACCTCTGATGCGGTTCCCACATTGATCAGGTTGCTGATCGGGTCCACGATGAAAATCCGGGGTTTGAACGCCTCGATCGCCTTGTGGAAGGTGACAAGGTGCGTCTCAAGGCCGTAAAGCGTAGGCCGGGCTGAATGGAACTCGAGCAGCCCCTTCTTCACCCACCGATTGAGATCCATGCCGATGGAGCCCATGTTCCGGATGATCTGTCTGGGCGATTCTTCGAAGGCAAAATAGAGGCAGCGCTCGCCTCGCCGGCAGGCGGCATGGGCAAAGGTGGTCGACAGACTTGTCTTGCCTGTGCCTGCCGTTCCGGAGACGAGGATGGTGCTGCCCCGGTAGAACCCCTTGCCCCCAAACATGGCATCCAGCTTGGGAACGCCCGTGGAGATGCGCTCCGTAGAAACGGGGTAGTCGAGCCCGATGGAGGTGATGGGCAGGATCGAGAGGCCTCTCTCGCCTATCAGGAAGGGATACTCGTCGGGGCCGTGAGACGAACCGCGATACTTAATAATGCGCAGGCGGCGGGTCGCAATTTGTTTCACGATGCGGAAATCGAGGAAGATCACGCAATCGGCGACATACTCTTCGAGCCCGTAGCGTGTCAGTGTCTTGTCGCCCTTTTCTCCCGTAACGACGGCTGTCACGCCACGGTCTTTCAACCAGTGAAAAAGCCGACGAAGCTCTGCCCGAAGGATGGTGGCATTCGGCAACTCGGAGAAAAGGGCTTCGATGGTATCCAAGACAACCCGTTTCGCTCCGATGGAATCAATGGCGCTCCCCAGCCGGATGAACAATCCCTCTAGATCGTACTCACCCGTCTCCTCAATCTCACTTCGCGCGATGCGGACGTGATCCGTTTCGATGAGACCCCGCACCGTCATCTCATGGAGATCAAAACCCAGGGACATAAAGTTCTTCGCAAGATCCTCCGGCGTCTCCTCGAAGGTCATGAAGACCCCGGGCTCTCCATACTCCATGGCGCCCCGCATTAGAAATTCCATGGCGAAAAGTGTTTTGCCCGCGCCCGCACCGCCGCAGACCAGGGTGGGCCTGCCCCTCGGAAGCCCTCCCTTTGTGATCTCATCGAGACCCCTGATGCCCGTCGGGCACTTTTGAAGAACATCAACACCCTGTTTTGCCTTTGCCTTATGCATGGTCATGGCCCACCATCTTATCCACATGAATTAATTGGATCATCTCAGAAATCCGGGGTAGGTGCGGCTTCAGCCGCACAGGGACCGCGGGCCGTGCCCCTGAAGCCGCACCTACAGGCAAGACTTGGCCTGATCTGAGTGAAGCCATTCCTCGGATTTATTGAGATGATACAAGGTAAGCTATAGCTTCCTATGCAGGGTCAATGTATCAAGAAGGACATTGCTCTGCAATAGAAACATTTTGCGACCACCTGCATGGGAATTTCATTTTTCAGCCCTCATTTCCCACTCTTCACCCGGTTCCGCGTTCCGACTTCCGCGTTCCGCGCTCCCATCGCCTCCCTCACCTTCCGGGCCAGGCTGTCGAAAGTAAAGGGCTTCTGGACAAAATGCACGCTCTTGTCCAGCACCCCCTGGCGGGTGATGATGTCGGCCGTGTATCCCGACATGAACAAGGTCCTGACGTCGGGGCGGATCTTCACCATCTCCCCGGCCAGATCCCTCCCGCTCATTTCAGGGAGCACCACATCCGTCATGAGGAGGTTGATCTCGCCCTGATATTCTCTTGCCATGGTTAGCGCTTCCACCGATCCTGCCGACGTCAGCACCGCATAGCCCAGATGGTCGAGGATCTTTTCGGTCAGATGCAATACCGATACATCATCCTCCACGACCAAGATGGTCTCGCCGCGACCTTGAGGTGTTTTGGCCTCGACCGCCTCCACTTTTCCTTCGGCTTCCTCCCCGTGCAGGGGCAGGTAGATCTTGAAACTGGTCCCTTTGCCGGGTTCGCTTGCCGCTTCAATGAACCCGTTGTTCTGCTTTACAATGCCGTACACCGTGGCCAGCCCGAGGCCGGTTCCCTTGCCCACGTCCTTGGTGGTATAGAAGGGCTCGAAGATGTTTTCCTGGGTCTCCCTGTCCATGCCGCAGCCGTTGTCGCTGACCGCGAGCATCACATACTCGCCCGGGGCAGCTCCTGCCTGCTCGGCGCAGTAGGCCTCATCCAGGACCGTGTTTCGTGTTTCGATGGCGACCTTGCCCACGCCTGAAATGGCATCCCGTGAGTTGACGCACAGGTTGGCCAGTATCTGGTCGATCTGGGAAGGGTCCATCTTGACCTGCCAAAGACCATGGCCCGGCGCCCAGATCAGATCGATGTCCTCTCCGATGAGGTGACGGAGCATCTTGAGCATGTCTTCCACGGTCTCGTTAAGATCCAGCACCTCGGGCGCGATGATCTGCTTGCGCGCAAAGGCCAGAAGCTGCCGCACGATTTCCACGGAATGCTTCCCTGCGATCATGACCTGCTGGAGCTTTTGGTAGATCGGGCCTGTCTTGTCCAGCCCCTCCATGGCCATTTGGGCGTATCCCAAAATCACGGTCAACTTATTGTTGAAATCATGGGCCACGCCCCCGGCCAGCCGGCCCACCGATTCCAGTCTTTGGGCCTGCATCAACTGGGCCTGAAGCCTCTCTTTCTCGGCCTCTGCCCGCTTGCGCTCGGTGATGTCGCGGCTCAATGCAATGATGCCGATGAGCTTTTTCTCATTGTCCCGTAACGCTGACATGTGGTTCTCCAGCCAGACAATGGAACCGTCTTTCCTGTATTGCTCCAATTCCAGGATGCGGGTTCTGCCGGGGTCTGCTGTACCGCTGGCTTCCAATGTCATTTCTTCTTCAAAGGCCTTGGCAGCGATCTGCAGGGATTCAGGCGTCATGATCTGTTCCATGGTCTGTGCCATGACCTCTTCAGCGGTGTATCCCCGGAGGCGAATGATGGAAGGACTGACGTAGGTGAAACGTAAATTCAAGTCCATAACGGTTATCACATCCGCAATGTTATCCACCACCAAACGATACTTCTCCTCGCTTTCTCGCAGCTTCTTCTCTACCAGTTTACGCTTGGTGATGTCGCGAATATTACATTGCACCAACCTTGCCCTGTCGACGAGATAGATGTCCGTATCGATGGGCTGCCCGGCCTTGGTTTTTACCGGAACATCGTCGTACTTAATCATGCCGCTCTTGTTCAAATTTTCCATTGTCGTCTGGAAATCACTGAGATCGAGTGAAATGCCAATGTCCTGAAGCTTATTCCCGATGCTCTCCTCCCGGGTATATCCCAGCATCTTCTCGAAGGCCGGATTGGCATGCGTGATCTTCCCTTCCCTTTTTTCGAGAAGCACGATCCCGTCGTTCGCGGTCTCAAAAAGGCGCCTGAACCGCTCTTCAGACTCGGTTAATGACGCTTCCACTCCCTTGCGCTCGGTGATGTCCTCAATGGCGAGAAGGATCATCCTGGCATCCATGTCTTTCCGATATATCTGGCGGGCGTTGAGCAACATGACTTTATGGCCGATGTCCTGGAAATCATGGGCAACCTCAAAGTCGTCGAATGCCTTCTTTTCAGGAAGGATTTTTTCAAGCAGTTCCCGAAGTGCGGGGATATCCCATTGACTGTTTCCAAGGTCATAGATGAAACATCCGAGCGTTTCAGCGGGAGTGACTTTAAAAATGGTGTAAAAGGGGCGATTGGCCCAGATGATCTTCAGGTGCGCATCCAGGACCAAAAGGGGCTCTCGAATCGCATCCACAATACTTTCGGCGTAGAGACGGGCCTCCTCGGCCGCAAACTCGGCCAATATATTCCCTGTTATTGATTCTTTCAGATCAGCATGTTGCGATCGCAATTCCCCGACATCACGGTTGAACGCCTTGTCTGTCTCATGATCATCTCTCATAGCGCCCTCCAAATGATCGCTTATACTCCCGGCCCCTGAAGCCATACTTTCAAACAGCCTTTCAACACCTTGATGTTCAATACCGCAGCACCGCTGCAAGAGGGGCCTGGCCAGGGACTTCTTCGGGCAAAACGGCGTAGACAGTACCGCCATTGATCAGGGTCTGGATTGCCGTTACATCGAGGAGATCCTCACCGCCGGGTTCCAGGGGGTCGTGGACATGGACACTTTTCTTATCCGGATCAAATTTTCCCCACACCTGCACCCCGACGGCGACAAAGAGCACGTCGATTCGCCCGTGATGGGCCGCCAGAACCGCCTCCTTGACGTCGCTGGTGGTCCCTCCCGTGCCCGCCAATTGACGGTAGCGGGCTGTCGAGGCCTCCCGCGCTTCCTTAAACACTGGCGCCACCAGCCCCCATGCCTGACCATGGAGTTCCTCTGGCGTCAACTTCTCGGGATTTCCCGGAATGCCCCCTTCCAGCAGGTGCGGATAGGTATTCGCCTCACGGTAAATGGGAAAAAGCGAATCGACCCCGGCCAGGATCAGTGGCGATGGTCCGTCTGCAAGCAGATCGTGCAACTGCCTATCGATCATACGAAACCACTGAAGTATCATGTCCTTGCCTTTGTTGCTGACGTCATGGCCGTGGAACATTGCCGCGCGGCTTCCCGTTCCCGATGACGTGCCCGTATGAAACTGCAATTGCTTCTCTGTGGATGCCTCCGGAAAGGCTTCCGAGAGGCTTTGGGCTACAGAGTCCAGCTCGATCTCATCCACCGTATGCCGTGTGCCTTCCAGCAGCCGAATCTGGTTTTGACTGAGGGCCAGGATGTAGAAAAGACCGTCGCCGGCTAAAATGGGAAGCAGCGGTTTGATATGAAAACGATGGGAAATCATCGCCAGTTGCTTGAAGGCCATCGGCAGTCTGAAATAGTGAAAGGTGTCTGCGGAAAAAAATACCGCCAGCCCATCGCTCTGCCGCTGCCAGAAATCCCGATCCTCCAACAACCGCCGGGGCTCCTTGAGCAACTCCTGTACCTCCAAAGCGCGTAAACCTTTTGCCGTGAGGCGTTTTTCCACCTGCCGGATCAAGTTCTTGAATCGAATCGGATTCTGTTCCGTATCCCGGCCCGACCGGTGCGTTGGCATAAACAGCGAGACACACCAGCCGGAATGGGCCTTCAGAAACGCTTGCTTCACTATATCCATTGTGATTCTATCCATGGTCAAAGTCGCCTTTCATGCGTTTTTGGCTTTTCGTTCGTATTGCTCCCATACCCGGTTCGAGAATTCCACCATACCAGGCGGGTACTGACGAAATCCCAATGAATGAGGTTGTTGATTAAGGAAGAGACATCGTCGCCACGCCTATTGGGACAAATCTGGCATCTTGCATTTGTTGGAATTTGAGGCCTTCCGTATGGCGTTTATTTTGAAATATATCCAAGCCTCGTGCCAGGCCGAATAAATGCACTTTGAGTTGGCTCAACATGTTGATTTATCATTGAATATCGAAACTCGAAATGTTGGTGGGGGAGGTCGGTTTAGGCGAAAAAGTGGTCATATATGGCAAATGGTTAAATATGACCACGACATTATTATTGCTCGGATGGGGTGAAAGGGTATGGGATTGAACAAACGATGATTTGAAAATTTTGTTTCATTCAAATCCGTTGGTATCCCTCTTCGGGAATTCAGATCGGAGCCCTGTGTTCCCTGTGCCCTCTGTGAGAGATATGTTTGTGGTCACCCGAATCCGGAAAGCCGCCATCCGGTAGCCAGCGACCTGTTTCAATTGACTTTTGAATCAGTTAAGTATAAACAACAGCAGGTTAGCATTCTCAAACCAGGTTTCTTTTTTCAACCCCGATAGAGAAAGAGGATTTAAAAGGAGGCGTTAAATGACTGAAATGATGATCTCTGAGAGAGAATCTGAAGCGTTACGCCGAATCAAGGCAAAGGTGACGGCGGCGTTTCCCGTGGTAGATTTTGTGCTATATGGTTCTGCTGCGAGAGGTGAGGCGGATGAGGAGTCAGACCTCGACCTGATGATCGTGGTCTCTGAACCCATTTCCCGGTTTAAGCGCCACGAAATTACAGACATTGTATTCGATGTCAATTTGGAGTTCGGGACCAACTTCAGCACACTGGTGGTGGATCAAGATTCGTGGGAAACGGGGATGTTATCCGTGCTTCCACTGAGAGACGAGATCATCAGAGATGGGATACGTCTATGAACAATCAGAAGAAACGCTCGGCTGTCATTGCTTACTGGTTTGAAAAGGCTGAAGAAAGCCTGTCCGCTGCTCGGCGAGAATTTGAAGCAGGATCTCTAACCTTTGCAATGAATCGGATTTATTATGCGGCCTTTTATGCGGTATCGGCCTTGTTAATGGCGCACAATTTGTTTTTCAGAAAACATTCCGGGGTCCGTGCCGCGTTTCATCAGGAATTTATCAAGACAGGCCTTCTTGAGCGGAAATGGGGCCGGCTTTATGACCAGCTTTTTGAGGATCGTCAGGAGGGCGACTATGTGGTCTTCATTTCTTTCGAGCCGACTTATGTAGAGACCCAGTTGAATGAATGTGAACAGCTTATAGAACAGCTTCGGCCCTTGATAGGACCTAATCCATAGAATTATGTGCACCGGCAAGCGGGCCATCTTATATTCTCTATGTCCAACGCGGGCCACGCCCGCACCCCAGAGACGGTCAGGGGACTGGGTAGTGGGTAGTGGGTACTGGACTGGTTCAGGGTTTAACCAGTAACGAGCGACCAGGAACCAGCAACGAACAACATTTCTTGTTTTTTTCGACAGAAAACCAGGCAATAAGCCACTGACAAATCAACATCGCAACATACCCGGACCTTATGGCTTGACGATGCCCAGCTTTCGCATGCGGGCGCGCAACGTGCTGCGATTGAGTCCGAGGATCTCGGCGGCCCCGTTTTTCCCGCTGACCTTCCATTGGGTTTGGCTGAGAATTCGCACGATATGGTCGCGCTCAACCGCTTCCAGGGTCTTGGGTGCAGTGGGTAAATCCTTTTGGCGCGTCTTGAGTTCATCCACCAGGCGCAGTTTGGGTCCGGAGGACTCAATCACCGCCCGCTCGAGGACGTTCTCCAGTTCCCGCACATTTCCGGGCCATTGATACGCCTGCAAGGCATCCATGACAGTGGCGGGAATGACCTCAATGGTCTTCCCCATTCGCTTGGAGATCTTTTCGATATAGAAGTCCACCAGAAACGGGATGTCATCCAGGCGATCCCTCAGTGGGGGCATGGTGATAGGGAAAACATTTAAACGGTACCAGAGGTCGGCACGGAATCGGCCTTTCTTTATTTCCTCTTCCAGATTGCGGTTGGTGGCGGCGATAATGCGCACATCGACCTTGATGGTATGGGAACTCCCCAGCCTTTCAAACTCGCCATTCTCGATGACCCTCAGCAACTTGGGCTGCAACTCCAGCGGCAACTCGCCGATCTCATCGAGAAAAAGGGTGGCCCCGTCAGCGACCTCAAATCGGCCTAGATGTCTGGAAGTTGCCCCTGTGAAGGCCCCCTTCTCATGACCGAACAGCTCACTTTCGATAAGATTTGGGGGGAGCGTGGCGCAATTCACCTTCACCAGGGCTCGGTCTTTGCGCACGCTCAACCCGTGAATGGCCCGCGCAACCAGCTCTTTGCCGGTTCCGGTCTCGCCGAGAACCAGAACGATGGTATCGCTCCGAGCGATCTGTTCCACCTTATAGAGCACATAATTGAGCGCATCACTCTGCCCTATGATGTTCTCATGGTTGTATTGCAGCCGGATCTCTTCTTGTAAATACGCCCGTTCCGCCTCAAGCTGGTCCTTTAACTTCTTTATTTCAATGAGCGCGGCTTCGGCGGATTCTCTTCCCTTTTCCGCCTCTTCCCTGGCCATGTTGATTTCGGCCGTTCGCTTTTCAACCAGTTCCTCAAGGTGTCGTCTATAATGTTCGCGCTCGGTTACATCCTCAATGGCCAGGAGGATCAGCCGGGTTTGTTTAAAATCGCGGTAGATCCGTCGGGCGTTGAGACGCATGATCTTCCGGCCGATCTTTTCAAAATCATGCTCTACCTGAAAGTCGGTAAATTCAGAGTTTTGGGGAAGGATGTCCTCAAGCAATTCTCTAAGTCTTGGGATGTCCCACTGCCGGCCGCCAATGTCATATATTAATACGCCTTCTGTTTCCTCCGGGTTGACCTGGAAGGTCCGGTAAAAGGAATGATTGGCCTTCACGACCTTCAAATCAGAGTCAAGCACGACCAATGGTTCACGAACCGAACCCAAAACGCTGTCAAAAATTTCTAAGAAGGCCCGCAAGTCGGCTTTATCGTATCCGAACGCCTCCACGGTTTGTTTAAGATCCTTAACGGATGGCTTAATATCCATTGGAAAAACCCGATAATCAGTTCCATCGCGGACGCTGCAAAGTCAAATATGAAATTATTTATATCATAGGACAAAAAACACGAAAAGCCTTTTTCTGTATTGAGTGACAAGCATCTGAGGTGGGCAATCTGAACCGTTATATTCTGCTCTTCCGATGGTTCGGAATGGCTCTCACTTGGGAGCTTGGATCCTTCATGAAAAAGTCATGGCTTTGGATTTCCGATAAACAATTTCTGCAAAAGCAGGGATCCAGTTCTTGGCGGGGGCGGCGAAAGAGGCTTCTACGAGCATCATTTTTCTTTTTCCCAAATCGATTTCGTCTTATCGCTTTTTTGCTTCCGCTTTTCCTTAAGCGTCTGTTTGCCCTTTTTCTGTTCCTCGCGCCTGCCCTTATCCCTTTTTCCCTTGTCTCCCATTGGATCTCCTTTGCCTCTCGAAAACACGTTTATCGCATGATGATCCTGGGGTCGTCATGCGACCGAAAAACTTCATATGGTTGCGGCTGGTTATTCAGATTCACCGAGCAATCTTGAGGCTGCAGATCTTGCGGAAATGATAGCCGTAGATGGCCAGCGTGATCGTCAATGGAAGCATCCTGGGCCTGCGAAAGAGGGTCCACAACAGCGTCTTCCAGTACTGAAACCGCTCCTGGCCGAAAATTCCCAGGCGGATGCTTGCACGGGGTACTGCCATCAGACGCTGAAAACTCAGTGGGGTTCTGATCTTGGGTCTCTTATACTCCCGAAGGAAGGTTACCACCCGTTTATAGTATTGTTCAGGAGAGTAAATATAGCGCAGCATACTGTTGTACCCTTCACGCAGCGTGTCCAGTCCCATTGCGGGAAGGATATTGGTTGTACCGTCGACGTTGTCTCCAGAGATGAGACCGATCAGACGGCCCTCCTTTTTCATGCGTTCGAAGAGTCCCGAGCCAGGAGGGGCGTTTAGTATTCCCACCATTGCCGTCACGATCCCGCTTTTTTGGATAAAGTCGATCTGCCGCTGAAAAATAGAGGGCGTATCGCTGTCGAAACCGACAATGAAGCCTCCCTGGACTTGCAGTCCGGCCCGTTGTATGATCTTTACGCTCTCGATCAGGTCGCGGTTCTTATTCTGTCGCTTGTTGCATTCAGTCAGGCCTTCTTCATCGGGCGTTTCAATCCCGATAAAGACCGAGTCGAAGCCCGCCTCGACCATCATCTCCATGAGTTCCTCATCATCTGCCAGATTGACCGAGGCCTCTGTATTGAACGGTATTTCCTTCCTTCCCTTTTGCCATTTAATCAACGCGGGCAGGAGATGGCTCTTGAGATAGGTCTTGTTGCCGATAAAATTATCATCCACAAAAAAGACCTGCCCGCGCCACCCCACGTCATAAAGGCTGTCCAGTTCGGCAATCATCTGCTCTGCGGTTTTGAAGCGGACCCGATGCCCGAACAGGGCAGTCACGCTGCAGAACTCACAATTAAACGGACAGCCCCGGGAGAACTGGACGTTCATGGAGGCATATTTTCGCGAATCCACCAGCTCCCACATTGGTGCAGGGGTTGTTCGAATGTCGCAAAACTGGCTCGTCTCATACACAGGTTTGGCGCATCCCTTAGCCAGATCCGCGAGAAACAGGGGGAGGGTCAGCTCGGCTTCGTTCAGCACAAAATGGTCCACACCCTCAAACTGATCGTATTCGCTGGTAAAGAGCGGGCCACCGGCAACGATCTTGAGTCCCGCGGCCTTGCAGCGGGCAATAATTTGCTGTGCCGAATCCCGTTGAACGGCCATGCCGCCGATAAAGGCCATATCGGCCCAGGAAAGGTCTTCATTCTTAAGGTCCTGTACGTTGACATCCACAAGACGCTTCTGGAATTCATCCGGCAGCATGGCCGCCACAGTGAGGAGACCAAGGGGCGGGTTTGCCGCCTTGCGGTGGACGAATTTCAGCGCATACGTGAAGGACCAGAACGTATCCGGAAACTTGGGGTAAATAAGAAGAACGTTCATATCGTTTGACTCCTCGCTGATCCTGTATGGGGATCAAATGATTTGTTGACCCCGGCGTCCCGCCTGATGGTTTCCATCTTTTCCGAATGGGAAACCGTGTAGATCTGCACTTTCACGGGTTCTCGCAAAAGACTCTTGGTGCCAAGCAGGACGCCGAATCTGACTGAGTTCAAATGTAGATGCAGATATTCGCGGTTTTCCCATGTTTCGATCAGGCTGAAGACGTTCTTATCCCTGATGTCGCAGAAGACCTCATAACTCAGGCAGCCCCTCTCTTTTTCCGTTGGCTCAATCATCGAGAGAAGCGTTTGCATCAGCTCCTTCTGTTTTTCAGGAAGGGCATTCATTGTTATCCTGAGAATGATCATCATGTGGGTCCTGCTTTCTCCAAAACAAAAAACATCGCCTAAGTGCAGAATTGAGAGATTTGCATCTCGCCTGTTGACAACAACCCTTTTTATTGGCAATTCAAGCTTCATGCCGGACCCGGCAATTTCTCGGTCAATAAATATAACACATTGAACCTATTGACGATATCTTTGAAAAAGCCAATGACAAAGGGAACGTGAAGTTACCCTGTTAATGGTCATATATGGCAATTGGTCATATATGACCATGTTCTCATCTCTGGCAGCGCTGCACATAAGCAGTGTTTGAGAAAAAGCAGGCCAAGGCCTGATTCAGTGACTGCCCCTGTTTTTTAGTTGCCCGAAGAACAGCAAGGTTTCGCTGCAGGGGCCTTTCAAGAGGACTCAATGTTATCTTATTGAGGATATTGAAGAAGTGTGTATGTTCTTGATTTACGACAGGCGAACGGCTAACCTAAGGCGGCCTTACGGCTGCAACCAAACAGCGGCCTGCCCGCCCGTGGGGGTCTCTGCCCAAGGGCTGCAATAAAATGCGGCCGCATCGCTCGGCGACCGCCCCCGGGCTCGGGATATCGTTTATTGAAAGGCAGCAAGGAATTCCTTCTTATGAAAGACTGTCCTTGGGGCTTAAAGAGACCGTATTTTAAAGCCGTGCTGCCGTCCACAGGAGCTCTATTCGGTTTTTGCAGCCCTTGGGCAGAGACCCCCACGGGGAAAACTCTTCGCACGTTGCGGAGGAGTTACGGAGTGATTGGCATATGGAAGACAGGGGCCTGGCAATGCTCCATTTATTGACAAGGGTTGCCATTAAAGAATCATTTCTGTCTGCGGAGTGCCTTGGCTTAACATGACTGCCCACATCTCTCCTGCCATTATCATGCGTACCTGGGAATTCGGGGAAAGCGATCTCATGGTCACCTTCTTTACGGAGGAAAGGGGGCTTCTCAAAGGGGTGGCCAAGGGTGCGAGAAAAAGCCGTCGCCGCTTTGCCAACTGCCTGGATATGTTCTGCCTTACCCGTCTGGAATATGAGCGCAAACGGGAGGGGGGCCTTTTTTTCCTCCATTCCGGCAAGTTGATGCAGGTGTTTGCCGGGGTGAGATCCGGTTTTTCTTCTCTGTCTCTGGCCAGCTATATGATCGAGCTGACGGAAATCCTGTTCCCGGCAGGGGTCGCCGGCAGGCGGATGTTCGCGTTGCTGCACGCCGGCCTGGCCGGCCTCGACGCGGAAAAACAGATCGATGCCCTTCGCATCCTCTTCGAGGCCAAGGCCATGGCGCTTGGCGGTTATGGGATCGACCTTGGCAGGTGCTGTGTGTGCGGAAGGAGCTACCAGGGAGAGGGGAGAGCTGTGTTTAAACCAAAGAGTGGAGGGATTGCGTGCCTCAAATGCGGTCGGGAATCCGTACGCACTCCCGGTCTGGGCCCGGCAACCATACAGGCCCTGCATGAGATGCAGTCGACATCATGGGATGTGGCTCAGGCCGAGCGCCTCAATGCGCAAGCCATTTCCGAGATTAAGTCAGTCATGAAGCGCCATATGGAATACCGGATCGGTCAGCGGCTTAAGTCGTCGGAATTCCTTGCTGACTGAGGGCAAGGAAATTCCGCGGAATGGAGGGAGGTTGTCAATTATGCATCGGTTAATAAGACCTGCGCTTGCAGTGATCGCAGCAGTGCTCTCACCTGGGTTTTCTGCTCCTCCTGCTGTTTACGCTCAGCCTCTTGGGATCGGCGCCTCCCAGGCGGCCCAACAACCTCAATTGGAGGTGTTATGCGCCCCAAACGGCAGGTTCGTCTTTGGTCAGATATCCAGTTCCAGCAAAGATCAGTTCATGCTGGATACCGCTACAGGAAGGCTCTGGCGAATGGGGGAGAGCGGCAAGGTGGGAATATTTTTGAAAGGGGTGCCCTATTTGGACGCAGAAGGGGAGTGCACGTTGCTGCCGGACAAGATAGAGGAGTCCAGTCCTCAAAAATCCGAAAAGAAATAATGGGCCGAAGACACCTGAAAATGGAAGTGTTGGACCCTCTCCCCTTCGATCTGGATCGAGAATGCCTGCAAAGGGAGCTTCAGGTGGAACGGACACGCGCCCAGGAGGCCTTTCGGTCCGCCTTTGAGATGGCCAGGGACAGAGTAACCGGGATGGCCGGGTATGCCGTTCAATATGTGGAGGATCGGACCAAGGACGGCGTCGTGATCGGCGGGATCTCTTTTCAGAGCCGGGTCCTGAGAAAAAACCTGGAATATGTTGGAAGGGTCTTCCCCTATGCGGTGACCATTGGCCCCGCCTTGGAGGAAGAAGTCGATCATCTGGAGGACCTGCTGGAGAAATACTATCTGGACGCCATCGGGAATGCGGCGTTGTTTCGGGCGAGAAAAGCCCTGGAGGATGCGCTCAGGTCCAGATTTTCGCTGGATGGGCTGGCGTTTATGAGCCCCGGTTCCTTAAAGGACTGGCCTATCCAGGAACAGAAGCCCCTTTTTTCACTTCTTGACGGCGTAGCCCGGGCTGTGGGTGTGGAGTTGACTGAGAATTGTCTCATGATCCCCAAGAAGTCCGTGTCAGGGATCTATTTCCCCACAGAAACCGCCTATTACAACTGCCAGTTATGCCCTCTCGAACGGTGTGCGGGCAGAAAGGCGCCCTACAGCCCCGAGCTGGCGCAGGTCTATGGCATCGCCAATAACAGAAAGGAGGCGTAACATGGAGTCATGGACGAATCTGGATGAACGGCTGAGAAGGCTGATCCATCCAGGCACCTTCCCGGCAGCGGTCACATTTTTAAGCAGCGAAGCGGATATCCCAAAAAAGGCTAAACGGCCTTTCAGGGATATGGGCGTTAAGATGGCCCCCTGTCAGGGATCGGCGATGGCCCGGCGGTATGGGTGGACCGTGGCCTTTGGCCGGGAGGATGTGGGGTGCGCCATTGCCGCCCATACCTATGGCTGGGACCGGGTGAAGGATGAAAGAGGCCCCGTCCATTTTCTGTCAGTAATGAACTATGCGGCCGATGAGGCAGCGGCAGCCAGGGTATTCAAAGAATTCCTCACCCTGGAGACGGACCATGATCCGATCATTCTCTACTCCCCCCTGGAAAGGACCGACAGTGCCCCCGACGTGGTGCTCATTTATGTCAACCCCGCTCAAATGATGCGGCTGATCCACGGGATTACCTATCATAAAGGCAAACCTGTGGAAAGCAGCTTTTCCGGGAGGGCCGCATCGTGCACCGAAGGGGTCCTGGGGGCCTTTCTTCATCAGGCCCCCAAGGTGATTGTCCCGGGCAACGGTGACCGGGTGTGGGCCGGGTGCCAGGATCATGAGATGATCATGGCGATTCCCGGCGACCAGTTGGCAGGTCTTGTGGAAGGGCTTGAAAAGACGCACCAGACAGGGATCAGGTATCCGATTCCATCCTATCTTCGCTATCAGCCGGAGGTGGGCTTCACCATTCCCCTGGCCGATATCTTCAAACCGGAAGAGGCGGACAAGCTGGTGAGGCGAAGAACGGGCTGATCTTTCGCGATAATCCTCGTGTTAAGCCGCAGCACCAGTCAAATGAAAGGATCGATCCAATGGGAACACAAATGATGGAAAAGATGAAATGGCTGATCCGATCACGGAACACCTGTGTGCTGGCCACGGCCTCCGGCGGAAGGCCCCATTGCTCCCTCATGGCCTATGTCCCGGATGATGCCTGTGGGGAGATCTATATGGCGACCCATCGAGATACAACCAAGTACAGAAATGTCTCAGACAATCCGCATGTCAGCCTGCTGATTGACACCCGGGAGGAGCACCCGGGCAAGCAGGCTCCTGAGCTGCAGGCCTTGACAATCGAAGGACGATTCCAACCCATCCGCGACCCGCAAAAACGGCTGTGGGCGGGGTCCAGACTCACAGCAGCCCACCCCTATATGGGGGACTTCTTGAAAGACCCTGATGCGGAGATATTTTCGGTGAGGGTGGTCTCATTTCTCCTGCTCAAAGGGATATCAGAAGCGTATTATGAAGAGGCGCAAGGCGCAAGGCGTTAGGGCTTTTTTCCGCAACTTCTCTGCAACGTGCGAGGAAGTTTGCCCGTGGGGGTCTCTGCCCAAGGGCTGCAAAAACCGAATACAGGTCCTGGGGACGGCAGCAGGGCTTTGAAACTCAGTCTGTTCCAGCCCCAAGGACACCCTTTCATGGGAAGAGATTCCTTGCTGCCTTCAATAAACGGTATTACGAGCCTGGGGGCGGTCGCCGAACGATCAGAACGCATTTTATTGCAGCCCTTGGGCAGAGACCCCCACGGGCGCGAATAACGATTGTGGGATGGGGGCGAAACCTGTTTGTTTGCGGCCGTAAGGCCGTCTTAGGGAGAATATGGACAGCTCTGTGCCCGCTCTGCGGGTTCGAAAGGGAAATCGGGCGCCGGTTAACGCAGGGGGCCGCTTTGTCCTCTACTGGATGATCGCCCATCGCAGGGCCCGCTGGAATTACAGTTTGGATCGGGCCATTGACTGGGCCAGGGAGCTCGGTCGGCCGCTTGTGGTCCTGGAGGCCCTCCGCTGTGGATATGACTGGGCCAGCAGTCGCTTGCATTGGTTCATCCTGCGGGGAATGGGGGATAATGAGGAGCGGTTCAGCAGAGGGCCGATTTTATACTATCCCTATGTGGAACCTGCTATCAATGCGGGCAAGGGCCTTCTGGAAACCCTGTCCCGGGATGCCTGTGTGGTGGTCACTGATGATTTTCCTGCCTTTTTCATTCCCAGCATGATAGAGGCTGCATCCAGGAAAATTAGGGTCCTCTTGGAGGCGGTGGACAGCAACGGCATTCTTCCCATGGCCGCGGCGGACCGGGCATTCCCCACGGCCCATGCCTTTCGCAGGTTTCTCCAGAAAAGCCTTCCCCCCTTTCTGACAGAACATCCCCGTGCCTTTCCCCTCAGAGGCCTGCGTCTCCCGCGACTCGAGGCGATGCCCGGAAATGTGCGGGACAGATGGCCGGCTGCGGATCGCGATAGGCTGAAGGGCGGAGCAAAGGTCCTGGCCGAATTCCCTTTTGACCATCAGGTTGGCATTGTGCCTGGAGAGGGGGGCGCCCGAACAGGGGAAGGAAGGCTCCGGTTATTTGTGGAAAATCGATTGTCGCTCTATGAGCGGGACCGGAATCTGCCTGGCGTGGAGGGCGCGAGCGGGCTTTCTCCCTACCTTCACTTCGGCCACATCGCCAGCCACCAGATATTCCATGCCATCATGGAGAAGGAGGATTGGTTTTTTGATCGCATCTCGGGCCGTGCCACGGGAAGCCGCTCAGGCTGGTGGGGCATGAGCGGTCCGGCCGAGGCCTTTCTGGATCAGCTTGTTACCTGGCGGGAGTTGGGGTTCAACATGTGCTGGCAGAGAAGGGACTACGATCAATATGAATCCCTCCCGTCCTGGGCATTGAAAACCCTTGCCGACCACGAGAGGGATAAGCGGCCCTATCTCTACCCCCTGGAGACGCTGGCATCGGCCCAGACCCACAACCCCCTGTGGAACGCAGCCCAGACGCAACTGGTCCGGGAAGGCCGCATCCACAACTACCTGCGGATGCTTTGGGGGAAAAAGATCCTGGAGTGGACCCCTCATCCCAGGGAGGCCCTGCACATCATGATCCAGTTGAACAACCGCTATGCCCTGGACGGCAGGGATCCCAATTCCTATTCGGGCATCTTTTGGACGCTGGGCCGGTACGACCGGGCATGGGGACCGGAGCGGTCCGTGTTCGGTAAGATCCGCTACATGAGCTCCAAAAATACGGCGCGGAAGTTCAATGTCGGCCCCTATATAAAGAAATATTCAGGAGATGCCTGAAGCCGGCCGCGGCATGCTGAGAACGCAAAGCATCCCTGAAAGGCATTCAATTGCAGCACACCCATCGGGGATCACAATTTCAAAGGGGAGGACCAGCCAATGAAGATATTTATGACCGGCGGCACAGGTTTTGTGGGAACCACCCTGACCCGGCGCCTGATCGAAGCGGGTCATCAGGTAACCGTTTTGACCCGAAAGGCCCCTTCAGGATCGGACCGGGCAGGGGCCAGCGGCCTGTCATATCTGGAAAGCGATCCCGCACTGGCGGGGGCTTGGCAGGAGCGTGTGCCGGATCATGATGTTGTTGTCAATCTGGCCGGGGCCTCCATCTTCAGAAAATGGGACCGGAAATCCAAGGAACTTATCCGCAACAGCCGCATTCAGACCACGAAGCGTCTGGTGGAGGCCCTGTCCGGGGGCCCGAAAAAGGATAGAACCCTCATCAGCACCTCTGCCGTGGGATACTACGGCTTTCACAAGGATGAGGTGTTGGACGAAGAGAGCCCGCCAGGAGATGATTTTCTGGCCTCGGTGACCCGTGACTGGGAGGCGGCCGCAGCCGGGGCCAGGGCCTCGGGCGCAAGGGTGGTTATCTGCCGATTCGGGATCGTACTGGGGAAAGCCGGCGGGGCCCTCGGCGAGCTGGTTCCCCTGTTCCGAAAAGGCTTGGGCAGCCCTTTGGGGAGCGGCAATCAGTGGATTTCGTGGATCCACCAAAAAGACCTGATTGACATATATCTATTTGCAATGGATGCTAAGGATCTCTCAGGACCTATCAACTGCACCGCACCCGAGCCGGTTACGAACAGGGAGTTGACCCATGCCCTGGGAAAGGCCCTGGGGAAGCCAACAATGCTCCCTCCGGTACCCGGTTTTGTGATCAAGATGCTGAAGGGGGAATTCGGCGCCACCCTGTTGGAAGGGCAGCGCGTGCTCCCCAAGAGGCTCCTGACTGCGGGATTTCAGTTTCAGTTCCCGGACATCGCATCTGCTTTGAGTGATCTCTTTGCTGAGAATCGGGGGGCGAATACATAGAATATTTCGTTGTACTGGATCATCTCAATAAACCGGGGGAGCATTGCCGGTGGGAGCAAGACCCCAGATAAAAGGATCGCGCCCAAGGCGGCCTAACGGCCGCAACCAAAGAGCAGCCTGCCCGCCCGTGGGGGTCTCTGCCCAAGGGCTGCAACAAAATGCGTTCGTATCGTTCGGCGACCGCCCCCGGGCTCGGGATGCCGTTTATTGAAAGGCAGCAAGGAATCCCTATCCATGAAAGGGTGTCCTGGGGGCTGGAACAGACTGTATTTTAAAGCCCTGCTGCCGTCCCCACGAGCTGTATTCGGTTTTTGCAGCCCTTGGGCAGAGACCCCCACGGGCGAATTTCTTCGCACGTTGCAGAGAAGTTACACACAAAGAGTCTAAACTCCGGAATTTACTTGTCAGGGTTTTATCCCCTGAATATTGAGATCACACATACGTTGTGCTGTATCAGGCTTATCAAAATTTGGCCCGAGCAGAAGAAGTGGGCAAGGATAGGTTTTTGCAGCGCTCTCGCCGAGCCCCCCTGCCGGACCTCAAGGCGTTACGTTGTCCTCTGTTTTTCCGGGGCGTTTGCGGCAGGGGACAAGACATTTCCGGCCGGGGTTGCTGAGATGCCGCCAGGGAGACCAGGCAGGGTCAAGGACGCCTGCCCTTGGTTCATCTGGCATTTGCGATGACGGCCTTGGGAACAAATCGTTTTGACAGAATCCTTTCCGTGTCTTATAAGGTTCTTTCTGCCTGGAGATGCAAATTTTGCAGGGCCGGTCCAAGGCCCTGCAGCAGGCAACCTATTGCAAAAAGAGCAATCCTTCCGCTTCAGCGGATTCAGCAGGGATCCTGCGGGATCAATATCGTCAAGTTGAAAGAAAGGGCGAAAAAATGGCATCAAAAGAAAAAGCAACAAGGTTGGAACAAGAACGCCACTGGGGCGAGCAGTTAAAAAAGCGTCTTTCTCTGTTAACGGAGAAAGGCCTTGACGGGGACAGGATATCGCGGGATGCCGCGGTCAGAAAGCTGCGCGCCAAGATCAGGGAAACGGGTCAGCGCCTGAAGGCCGTCAAGGAGAGGGAACAAAAGGCGGAAGAAAGGGCCAGGGTCAAGGCCGAAAAGCTGGCTGCGCCCAAGATAAAGAAATCAGGCAAGAAGAAGGAAATGGAGGAAAAGCCGGCCGAGAGCAAGCGCCAGCAAAAAAAGAAAAAGAAAAAAGAGGGACAAGGCAAGGGGGCGGAGTAGCCAACCCGACAACCGGCCAATGGGGTTCGGCGAGGCCGGGGCCTCACAGGAACCTTTCGCGGTCGGCCGCCAGGCAAGGGACATCGTCGGGGCTGAACCGAAGGTTCCTGAAGAGCTTTTCCTCCACCTGCCTGCAAAGAGAAAAATTTTTCCGGATAGCCTTGATGAGCGGCTCCCGGCCCTGCCCGTATCTCTCGATGATGTAGGCGAGGCGCTCGTCCAGCGTAACGATCTGATCGTGGTTGACCCGCTTGTCCGCATAGAAGACGATTTCCTTTTCAGAGCAGCTTCCGTTCAGGTCATAGTCTCTTAACCGAACATGTTCGGCCACCATGGGAGCGATCTCCTGGAGGTGGTGCCTCAGACAGATCTGTCGCCCTATTTCGGAGTGGTCCTGTCCGGTTCGGAGAGAGGCGGTCTTGCCGATGTCGTGCAAAAGGGCCCCGGCTGTGGCAGTTTTTACAGAGACATGGATGCCTGACTTCTGAAGGTCCCGGGCGATGAGGTGGGCCACCTTCGCCACGACCACCGAATGGGCCCTTATATTATCGAGCATCTGGTAGGCATCCATGAGCTTGTAGCATTCTTGAATGGATGGAATCATCTCTGCACCTCTGTTCAAAGCTGCTGGAGCATATCAGCCAGTCGTCCTGCCTTCAACCCAAAAAGCGCCAATGGCATGGGGTGAAACAGGGACGGCCGCCATGCAGGGCGGTGTTGACAAAGGATCCTGTTTTGTTTAAGGTCTCCTGGTGCGGTCCCGGGTGCCGGATGCAAAACATCAGCGTCGTGCAGACCGGGGCCTTAAGCAGCAGGCCGGCCGTACTCTGGATACAGCCTGTTGTCCCATCCCGGGACCAATTACGACCGATCCAGACGGGCTGAATGAGGCATGCTGGGCGTCGATTGACTTACGCCGGGCCGTGCAGCACAAACGGAAAGGGGGGTGTCGGCCATTTCTGACTTCTCACAAAATAGCGGCAGGATAACCACATTTCATATCCTTCGGGAGGAACGCAAGCATCTGAAGAGCCAGCTCAGGCTCCATTCCAAGTGGAAAAAGACGGTGCTGGTCATCCCGCTTCTGGCCAGTGAATACACTGATCCAGCCAATCATGCGACCTTTCAACGAATACTCAGGCAGTTGAAAGAGGTAACCTATGTGTCCAAAATCATCTTTGGTCTGGATAAGGCTACCCAGGAAGAGGCCTTTGCCCTCAAGAAGCTGATAGAAGGATATGATATCAAGAACTATCTGATCCAATGGAACGACGGGCCGGGATTCAGCGACATCTACCGCATGCTCAACGAGGCGGGGTTCAACATCAGCGAGCCGGGCAAGGGCAAGAACATGTTTCTCAGTTTCGGGATCGCCATTGCACTGGGGGCAGAATCCATCGGTCTGATCGATGCGGACATCCGCACATTTCGACGGGTTCAACTGGATCGGCTTTTTTACCCGGTGGTGGTCCTCAACTACGATTTCTCCAAGGCCTATTACGCACGCATCATGGACAATCGATTGTACGGCCGGGTGAAGCGGCTTCTTCTGGATCCTCTCCTTATCGCGCTCAAGCGACGATTTACAGAAACCCAGGAACAGAAGATGCTGAATCTCATCCAGTTTCTGCTGGACTTCAACTATCAACTCTCCGGAGAGGTGGCCTTTCATGTGGACCTCTTAAAGCGGATGCGGTTTGCCACCAACTGGGGCGTGGAGATATTCACCCTGATCGAGGTCTATCGCAAGGCCTCGGCCCCGGCCCAGGTCATGTTTTCCAAGGAGCCCTTTGACCACAAACATCAGGATGCCTCGGCCCATGACCGCACCAAGGGGCTCAATCGCATGGCCATCGATATCGTGACCACCTTGATGAATGCCCTGGTCATCGAAGAGGGGCTCGAGATATCCGACACCTTTTTCAGGGACCTGACCGTCACCTACCAGGCGGTCGCCGAACAACAGGTGAAAAAATATTCGGATGACTCGGGGTTCAGCAACCTGACCTATGATCGGGATGCCGAAGAATACCTCATCAAACAGGTCTTTCGAGATTCCATCCTGGAGGCCGGTGAAATGCTGACCTCTCCCTACCGAATGACAGAGAAGTTGTTGAGGTTTGTCCACACCCATCCTGAATTCAAACCTTTTTTGGACCAAGGGCTTGCCCAGACCATCCTGGATGTGGAGCAAAAAACAGAACGGTCCCTCTTCGAAACGCCTCAGACCGTCTCATGGGAACGGGTGTCCAACAAATTGCCTCACATCTTTTATGATTTGATTGAAGTCGTTGAAAGTGAAAAAAGACGTTTTTCCTGAAACCGGAGGAGGCCTGTCCACCAGGGAATTTCGACCATCCAGGGGATCGATTGCCCCTTTATTTCTGGTATTCACCGACTTAGACGGCACCCTCCTGGACCACGACACCTATGAATGGGAAGCAGCGGTCCCGGCCCTAACACTGTGCAAAACAAATGGAATCCCCGTTGTCCTTGTCTCGAGCAAGACCCGGGCCGAAATGGACATCCTGCGTTGCAGGATGGGGCTTTCGGAGCCCTTTATCTCAGAAAACGGAGGAGGCGTATTTTTTCCGCGGGAGACATTTGCCGATCCTCCTCCCGGAGCGTTTCCTGCCGGCAACCCTCCCTCCCATTTTGAGTCCGGCGGCCAGGGAATACATCCCTCGGCAGACAGCTGCCTGTGGCAAATATCCCTCGGCGTTTCATACCCCTGCCTGGTCCAGGGCCTGAAGGCGATCCGGGAGGAACTGAACTGGGGCATGAGGGGATTCTCAGATATGGAAATCGAAGAAATAGGTCGGCTTACGGGCCTGAACAAAGAGGAGGCGCGGTGGGCCGCCATGCGCGAGTATGATGAGCCTTTTATCATTGAAGGCGGTGAGCCCATGGACCTGACGCCCCTCTACGGGGCGGCCGAGAAAAGAGGCCTCCTGATCACCGCTGGAGGCCGGTTTTACCACTTGCAGGGGAAAAATGACAAGGCAGCGGCCATGGAATGGGTTGCGGAGTGGTACAGGATGGGTCACAGGGATGTGGTGTCCATTGCCCTTGGCGACAGCCCCAATGATTTTGCCATGCTTGAGCGTGCCGACATTCCGGTTCTGATCCGCTCTCAACGCACATTTCCAGACCTGAAACATCGAATCCCAAGGCTCAGGATTTCTGATCGGTCAGGTCCGGCAGGTTGGAATACAGCCCTATTGCGCATATTGAGCCAGAATGGAGAAAAGGTTTATGAACCAGGGGTTTGAAAAAGAGGTGAACCCTGAACATATCAAGAAGGCTGAGCTGGTGGTGTGCATACCCTCCTACAACGAGGCCGATGCCATCAGCTATCCGGTGACCCAGGCGGATCTGGGGTTGCAGACCTATTTTGGCGAGTTGGAGACGGTCATTGTCAACTGCGACAACAATTCCCCCGACAACACCCGGCAGGCGTTTCTGGAGACCCAGACCAAAACTCCCAAGATCTATGTTTCCACAGAACCCGGGGTCAAGGGAAAGGGAAATAATTTCAGAAATCTGTTTGAAAAGGTACTCCAGCTCAAGGCCAAGGCGGCGGTGGTGGTGGACGCAGACCTCAAGAGCATTACGCCCGAGTGGATCAAGCATTTGGGCGCCCCGCTGTTCCAGGGGTTTTCCTATGTGGCCCCCCTTTACATCCGGCACAAATACGACGGGACCATTACCAACGGCATCGCGTATCCCATGACCAGGGCACTGTATGGGAGAAGGGTCCGGCAGCCGATCGGGGGCGATTTCGGCTTCAGCGGCAAGCTGGCACAGGTGTATCTGGAGAGCGATGCCTGGAACGAGTCCGTGTCCAATTTCGGCATTGACGTCTGGATGACCACCCTGGCCATCAACCAGAGGGTACAGATATGCCAGGCCTTTATGGGCCGTCCCAAAATCCACCGGACCAAGGATCCTGGATCTGACTTAGGCCCCATGTTCCGGCAGGTGGTAGGCACCATCTTTGCCCTGATGGAACCGTTTGAATCGTTCTGGATGAAGGTCAAGTACAGCAGGCCCACGGCCATATTCGGCTTCGGCCTTGGCGATGTGGAGATGCCCCCCAAGGTAACGGTGAACACAGACAACCTATTGCATCATTTTCACAACGGATTTGAGCAGTTCAGCCACATCTGGGAAGAGATCCTTGCTGCGGATGTTTACCGGAAGCTCAAGGAGATAGGCGGTCTCAAGGAAAAGGAGTTCAATTTCCCCACCGACCTGTGGGCCCGGGTCCTTTTTGATACGGCTGTTTCCTATGGCAGGACAGCGATTGAGCCAGAAGAGATGATGGATTCCCTGATTCCCCTTTATTTTGGGAGGACCCTCTCCTTTGTAAAGCGGACCCGGAAGATGTCCATCAAGCAGGCCGAAGAGGCCATTGAATCTGATTGCGAGACCTTTGAGATGACCAAGCCCTATCTGATCCAGCAATGGAAGAAGAAAAGGGGCATCGATTGAAAGATTGCGAATCCCTTAATTTCCAAATCCCCAAATCCCTGAATCTCATTAAGGAGACGTAGATGCCGAAACGCGAGGATATTAAACGGGTCATGATCATCAGTTCAGGACCCATCATCATCGGTCAGGCCTGTGAGTTTGATTACTCCGGGACCCAGGCCTGTAAGGCCCTCCGAAAACTGGGCTATGAGATTGTGCTGGCCAATTCCAACCCGGCAACCATTATGACCGATCCAGGTATGGCCGAGGCCACCTATATCGAACCCCTTAATCTCCAGGTCATGGAGGAGATTATCGGGAAAGAGAGGCCGGATGCGCTGCTCCCCAATCTCGGAGGTCAGTCCGGACTGAACCTGGCCTCGGAACTGGCCCGGACCGGGGTCCTGGAAAAATACAATGTCAAGATCATTGGGGTGGAGGTGGACGCCATCAAACGGGGAGAAGACCGGATCGCCTTCAAGGAGACCATGGAACGTCTGGGCATCGAGATGCCCCGGAGCGAGCCGGCCTTCAGTGTGGAGGAAGCCGAAAAGATCGCTGACAAGCTGGGTTATCCTGTGGTGATCCGGCCGGCCTATACCATGGGAGGCACCGGGGGCGGCCTGGTCTACAATGTGGAAGAGCTCCAGGTGATTGCCAGCCGGGGAATCTCGGCCAGTCTGGTAGGTCAGATCCTGGTGGAGGAATCGGTCCTGGGCTGGGAAGAGCTGGAACTGGAGGTGGTTCGGGACGCGAAGAACCAGATGATCACGGTCTGCTTTATCGAGAATGTGGATCCCATGGGGGTGCATACGGGCGACTCCTTCTGCACCGCGCCGATGTTGACCATTGATCCCGAACTCCAGAAAAAGCTCCAGAAATACGCTTATGACATCGTGGAGGCCATCCGGGTCATCGGCGGCACCAATATCCAGTTTGCCCATGACCCCCAGACCGGCCGGGTGGTGGTGATCGAGATCAATCCCCGGACATCCCGATCCTCAGCCCTGGCCTCCAAGGCCACCGGCTTTCCCATTGCCCTCATATCGGCGATGCTGGCCGGCGGCCTGACCCTGGACGAGATCCCCTACTGGCGGGAAGGGACCCTGGACAAGTATGCCCCATGGGGCGATTATGTGGTGGTCAAGTTTGCCCGGTGGGCCTTTGAAAAATTCGAGGGGAGCCTGGACCGTCTGGGGACCCAGATGCGGGCTGTGGGCGAGGTCATGAGCATCGGCAAGACCTACAAAGAGGCCTTGCAGAAGGCCATCCGGTCTCTGGAAATCGGGCGGTACGGCCTGGGCTTTGCGAAAGGTTTCAACAAAAGATCCCTCGACGATCTTCTCGATCTGCTGGCCGAGCCCTCCAGCGAGCGGCAGTTCATCATGTACGAGGCCCTCAGGAAGGGTGCGGACCTCGACGTGCTCCATGCCAAGACCCACATCAAGCGATGGTTCATCGAACAGATGAAGGAGCTGGTGGACCTGGAGGAAAAGATTTTAGGGCATAAGGGCCGGCGGATCCCCGACGATCTCCTTGCTCAGGCCAAAAAAGACGGTTTTTCAGATCGTTATCTGGCGCAGCTGCTGCGAATCCCGGAAAACGAGATCCGAGAGAAACGCAAGGCCGTCGGCGTAGTGCAGGGCTGGGAGCCGGTCCCGGTGAGCGGCGTTGAAAATGCGGCTTATTACTACTCCACCTACAATGCGCCGGATCAGGTAAAGGTCAGCGACCGCCGGAAGGTGATGGTCCTGGGCGGCGGACCCAACCGGATCGGGCAGGGGATCGAGTTTGATTACTGCTGCGTGCATGCGGCCTTTGCCCTGCGGGACGAGGGGGTGGAGTCGATCATGATCAACTGCAACCCTGAGACCGTATCCACCGATTACGACACCTCGGACAAGCTCTATTTCGAACCCCTCACCGTAGAGGATGTTTTGAGCATCTATGAAAAGGAAAAGCCCGAGGGCGTTATTGTCCAGTTCGGGGGCCAGACCCCCCTCAACATCGCCAATGAGCTGGCCGCTGCAGGGGTGAACATCATCGGAACGCCCCCGGAGATGATCGATCTGGCAGAAGACAGAGACCGGTTCCGGCTCAAGATGGAAAAACTGGGCATCCCGCAACCCGAGTCGGGCATGGCCAGCACGCTTGAAGAGGCCCTCAAGATCGCCGAGAGGATTGGATATCCCCTCATGGTAAGGCCTTCCTATGTGTTGGGGGGCCGGGCTATGGAGGTGATCCACGACGAGGAGATGCTCCGGCACTATGTGGCCGCGGCCGTAGACGTCAGTCCGGAGCGGCCTATCCTGATCGACAAGTTCCTTGAAAACGCCATCGAGGCCGAGGCGGACGCCATCGCGGATGGGACCAGTGCCTTTGTCCCGGCCGTCATGGAGCACATCGAGCTGGCCGGGGTCCATTCGGGCGATTCCGCTTGCGTGATACCGCCCATCAGCATCCCGACCAAACACCTGGACACCATCTATGAATATACCCGGAAGATAGCGGTGGAGCTGCATGTGGTGGGGTTGATGAATATCCAGTATGCCATTGCCAATGATACGGTTTACATCCTGGAGGCAAACCCCCGGGCCTCGCGCACGGTCCCCCTGGTCTCCAAGGTGTGCAACATATCCATGGCACGCATCGCCACCCAGTTGATGCTGGGGAAAAAGCTGGCGGACCTGGACATCAAGCCCAGAAGCATTCCCCATTTTGGGGTCAAGGAGGCGGTCTTTCCCTTTAACATGTTTCCGGAGGTGGACCCGCTCTTGGGACCGGAGATGCGTTCCACCGGCGAGGTCCTGGGCATGGCCGACTCCTTTGGCCTGGCCTATTTCAAGGCCCAGGAGGCCACCCAGCTGACGCTTCCCTCGGAAGGAACCGTGCTGATCACCGTTTCTGAAGCGGATCGACCCGCGGTGCTGGAGGTGGCGCGGCAGTTCAACCGGCTGGGCTTCAAGATAAAGGCCACGAACGGCACCCACAGGTTTTTGGCCAGTTGCGGCATCGAGTCCAGCCTGATCCTGAAGATGCACGAAGGACGTCCCAATATTGTGGACGGGATTAAGAACAATGAGATCCAGCTCGTGATCAACACCCCCAGCGGCAAGCTGAGCAAGCACGACGATTCCTACATACGGAAGGCAGCCATCAAATACAAGGTCCCCTACATTACGACCATCGCCGCGGCCCTGGCCGCCACCCGGGGGATTGCCAAGGTCCGTGAAGGTCATGGCGGGGTCAAATCGCTCCAGGGCTACCACCTGGATATCAGATAAGGGGGACCGACATGGATGGCATTGTTGGGATTTATGCCCTCAACGACCCTGAACTGGTGAGCAAGGCCTTTTTTGCCACAGGGGCCTGCCAGCACAGGGGCAAGGCCAGCACAGGACTGGCCGTGGCCAGCAGACGGGGAATTCACATCCACAAGCACCTGGGCAGGATTGCCGAGGTGATCGATTATCACATTATCCGTACCTTCGAGCACCTGGAGCCTGTGGCGGCCATCGGCAACATCGGCTACACCAAACGCCGAATACCTGAAAAGATCAACGTGGAACCCCTCGAAATCCACCCCAAAAAGGACTCTCGGCTTAAGGTTGTGCTGACCATGGACGGCTATCTCCTCAAAGAGGACGACATCCGGGCCGAGCTGGAGCCTGATTACCGGTTTGAAACCAACAACAAGACTGAGATCGTCGGCGCACTGCTGCACAAGTATCTGTCGGAGGACGGGATTGGGTTTGAGGCAGGAAGGCGGCTCGTGGAGCGAATGGAGGGGCGGGCCACCTTCGCGATGACGGCCCTGATCCATGACGGCAAGGAGGCATATCTCTTGGCCCTGAACGACGACAAGGCATTTGAGCCCTTCTGTTATGCAGTGATTGACGGCGCATTTGTGGTCTGTTCTGAATCCTGTTCCCACAGGCGGCTGGGGGGGACCACCACCCGGGAATATGACGGCGCGGAGATGACCATCTGCTCATCCAATGGCATAGAAACCAGGCGGCTCATAGAGAGGGAGATGATGCCTGACATCTTCCAGGCAGTCTATTTCGGCAACGTGGCCTCTCTGTTTCGCGGAAAGGAGATCTTTCAGATCAGGAGAGAGTTAGGCCTGGAATTGACCCGGCACTACCCATCCTCTCGTGCAGAAGTGGTCATCCCGAACCCTGAATCGGGATGGGGGGTCAGCGTGGGAATCGCCGAAGGTCTCAAAAAAAACCTGTATCCTGCCCTTATCAAGCTCCCGCAGGCGGTCCGTACCTTTCAAGAGGGCGTACGGAAGGCCAGGTCCCAGGAGGTGGGGTTGAAATTTGGGGCCGTGGATTCCCTCCTCAAAGGGAAAAATATCGCCATGGGCGACGACAGCATCGTGAGGGGAACCGTGAGCGAGGGCGGATCTGTGTGGGTAGCCTACAACGCCGGGGCCAAATACCTCGAGTTCTGGGTATCCTACGGGACCATGTTCTTCCCTTCTTTCAAGGAATGGCATCGCGGGCTCGAGTGTTTGCAGGAATTGGCCGTTCAGAGGGCGTTTGAGGGAGATAACCCCTACGACAAGAGCCTCGATGAGATCAATATGGCAGTGGCAAGGCTTATCGGCGTGGACGAGGTCAGATACAATGTCATTGAAAGGGTCCGGAAGGTAACAGGAGAGGGGTCCTTCCAGGCCTTGAACGCGAGCTACCCCATTGCCGAGGCCTTCTGGCCCGACTGGCTCAAGGAAGAGGTGGAGAGGTATCACCGTTGCCAGGGGACCTGATCCAGCAACCAGCAACCAGCAACCAGCATGTCGCTTATCTTCGACAGAAACAGCGCCCGATTTTATGAATCGTGGCAACGGTCCTCCCAGAGCCGGATTATTGAACGGTCCATGGAATCCCTGGTTCGCTCTGTCCTTGATCCCATACCCGGGGAAAGGATTCTTGACATCGGATGCGGCGGTGGAAACCATCTTCTCATGTTCAACAGACTGGGCCTTAATGTCACAGGCATCGACGCCTCAGTGGACATGGTGGAAGGGGCAAGATCCCGGCTGGGGCGCCGGTCTGCCGTCAAAGTGGGAATGGCCGAGGATCTGCCGTTTGACGACAATGAATTCGACCTGGCCGTTCTTATCCATACCCTGGAGTTTCTGGACAACCCCCTCCCGGCCCTGCGGGAGGCAGGAAGGGTGGCCCGAAGGAAGGTCTTTATCGGGGTGTTGAACAGCCTCTCCTGGAATGGCATTTTAAAAAGGATCCAGGGATTTTTCGGGGACCCCCTGTTCGGTCAGGCTACTTTTTACAACCTGTGGCAGATCAAATCGCTGCTCCGGTTGGCCTATGGAGATATCCCCATCGCATGGGAATGCATTCGGATCGCCCCTTCCTTGCTGCAGGAGATGATCCCTTATGGAAAAGAAGTCCTGGGGCACAGACGATCTCCCTTCGGGTTTTTTCTGGGCCTAGCAGCCACCATGGTATACCGGGTGCACACCGATAATCTCCCCCTCAAGGCGAGGCTCACGAGCGCGGGGCGGTCGCTGTTTCCGGCAAGACCCATTGAAGATCCAAAAGCACAGCAAAGGAGGGCGCAGAAATGAAAGAGGCCTCTCTTTACGACAGGATGGAAAACGAAAAGATCCGTTGCCGGTTGTGCAACCACCGATGTGTCGTCAAGCCGGGGGCCAGGGGTCTCTGCGGGGTCAGAGAAAACCGAGGCGGGACCCTTATGAGCCTTGTGTACGGAAAGATTATCGCCGGCCACTGCGATCCCATCGAAAAAAAGCCCCTGTTCCATTTTTTCCCGGGCACCCGCTCCTATTCCATTGCTACGGTGGGATGTAATTTCAGGTGCACCTTCTGCCAGAATGCGGACATCTCTCAGATGCCTGTTGACCAAAATCGCATCGTGGGAGAGGACATGTCTCCGGAAGAGATCGTAAGGCAGGCCTTGAGATATGGCGCCCAATCCATCTCCTACACCTACACCGAACCTACCGTTTATTTTGAGACCGCGGCCGACACCGCCCGCATCGCGGTTTCAAAGGGGCTGAAAAATGTCTTTGTATCCAACGGTTATATGACCCGGGACTGCCTTGAGGAGATTCATCCGGACCTGCATGCGGCCAATGTGGACCTCAAGGCATTCAGCGACAGGTTTTACAAAGAGCAGTGCGGCGCCAGACTAAAACCGGTCCTTGACACCATCAAGACCATGCGGGAGATGGGGGTATGGCTTGAGGTGACCACCCTTTTGATCCCCGGATTGAATGACTCGCAAGAAGAGCTCAAGGAATTGGCCCGGTTTCTGGCGGAGACCGACCCGGGCATCCCATGGCATATCAGCCGGTTTCATCCTACCTACCGGCTCACGGACCGGCCCATGACGCCGATCCAGTCTGTTCGTCGGGCCAGAGACATCGGTTATGAGGCGGGATTGCAGTATGTTTACACCGGAAATGTTCCGGGGGACGAGGGCGAAAACACCTTCTGTCACAACTGCAGGACGCCGTTGATAGAGCGACTGGGATTTCGTGTGAACTGGAATCGGATCGCAGACGGCATTTGTCCTGAATGCGGAGCAGCTGTGCCCGGCGTCTGGCAAGAGATCCATTGACCGGATAACAGCAATTCTCATTTTGGTAACATAGTTCTGTGGGAGAGGCTTCCGAGCCGCGAAACGTCGTGGCAACATGCCGCTCTCACAGAATATGAACACCCGATCTGCCTCATTAATGAGAATTGCTGACCGGATAAAACGCGGATTGATTTTCCAGCAGCGGACTGATAGAATTCAAAATCTGGGGAGGGCTTCACAGGTTCTTCTCAAGACCCCCGCTGAATCGATCAACTGGCCTTCTTCTGTTCGGCGGGGGTTTTTGCTGGATGCTGGATCATGGGGTATGCTTCGGGCTGCGATACTTCAGTCGCGTGAGTCCCTTTTTGCGGTGAGCGCCCATCAGCCATCAGGTTGGGAAAAGCGGAGCAAAACCCGACAAACCGAGAGGTCCGTCATGAAAAAAGAAGACGAGCTGACCCTCAAGGTCACAAAAGAAATCGTCATTAAATTCATTGAGGTGGGGAGGCTGACCGTCAATTCATTTGACGAGGTATGGAGCAATATCTACCAATCGGTCGGACGCAGCCTGAATCAAGACAAATCAGACGACAAATAGTTTACCTCTACCAGGAAGAGCCCCGCGGCAGGGGCATTCAATCCGGCCAGGCGTCGATCCTTTGCCTCCACGATTTCTTTAAATCGACGGGGAGTGATTTTCCCAAGGCCTGCCTCTACCAACGTGCCCGCGATATTCCGCACCATATGCCGCAAAAAGCCGTCCGCCTCCATAACAATCCGCAGGCGGTCCTTTTCAGGACCGTGGATTTCGGCCCTCATCACTGATCGCACCGGATTCGCATTGCCGCTCCCCGAGGCCCGGAAAGAGGAGAAGTCATGCGTGCCGACCAGATGGGACAGACAAGCCGCCATTGACTCCACATCCAGGCGGGGGCGGATGTGCCACAGAAAGGCCCGTTGAAAAATATCCGGCGCCTCCCTGTTCAGGATCCGGTATTCGTACCGCTTGCTCTTGGCGCTGTAGCGTGCGTGAAAATGGAGAGGCACATATGCCGCATCCTTGATCCAGATATCTTCCGGCAAGAGAGAATTAAGACCTTTCTGAAGCGACTGAGGCGGAATAGATGAATGGGTGAGGAAATTGCAGACCTGATTCAAGGCATGGACCCCGGCATCGGTTCTTCCCGAGGCGATGAGGTTGGGCGCCTCTCCGGTCATGATCTGGATTTTTTTCTCGATCACCTCCTGGAGGGTTGCGGCGTTTTTCTGCCGTTGCCACCCGTGGTATCGCGTGCCGTCGTAGGCCAGGATGAGCCTGATGTTCTTTTGGTCCATGATGCCAAAAAAAAGGGAATTCCTGCTGGAATCCCCTTCTGGATATCTCCGAAATGCAACAGGCGGTTAGCGCTTGGAATACTGGAACCGGGCCCTCGCACCGGGCTGGCCGTATTTCTTTCGCTCCTTCATACGGGAATCTCTGGTCAAAAACCCTGCCTTTTTGAGGGGTTCCCGCAGCCCTGAATCCAGGTCCACCAATGCCCTGCTGATGCCGTGGCGGATGGCCCCGGCCTGTCCGGAAGGGCCGCCGCCGTTGACATTGACCTGGATGTCGAATTTATCCCGCAGATCGGTAAGGACCAGGGGCTCCATGACCATTGCCCTGTCTGCATCCCGGGTCAAATATTGATCAGCAGCCCGTTTGTTGATGGTTATCTGGCCGGTTCCCGGCTTCAACCAGACCCTGGCCACCGCTGTCTTTCTCTTGCCTGTAGCGTGAAGCAATCCTTCTGCCATTTAAATCTCCAATGCCTCCAATTGTTGAGCCTGATGGGGGTGTTCAGGTCCTGCATATATTTTCAGTTTCTTCAGTTGACGTCGGCCCAGGCTGTTTTTCGGGAGCATGCCTCTGACCGCAAAACGCAAGACGTCCTCTGGCTTTTTTTCGATCAGTTTTTTGGCCGATATCTGTTTCAGCCCACCCAAATACCCGCTGTGACGGTAGTAGATCTTGGTGTCCCATTTTCTCCCGGTGAGCTCGACCTTGTCCGCATTCACAACCACCACGAAATCGCCCGTGTCCGCATGCGGCGTAAAAATGGGTTTGTGCTTTCCCCTGAGGCGTACAGCGATCTGAGCCGCAAGCCTTCCCAGAATCTTGTTCTCTGCATCCACCAGGAACCACTTTTTGTGAACTTCCTGCTCTTTGGCAACAAATGTTTTCATGGCATCTTCCCTATCTTTTGGAAAAAATCAAAAAGAATATCTAAACCAGTTTTATCTGCATGTCAAGGCAATTCTGAAAAAAATTGTGTTGACAACATGCGACAATCTTGCTAAAAGATTCTTCTCCAAATGGCGCCCGTAGCTCAGTTGGATAGAGCGCCGGGCTTCGAACCCGTAGGTCGCAGGTTCGAGTCCTGCCGGGCGCGCCATGGAGCAAAATCAGCATCGAAATGGGCCTGTAGCTCAGTTGGCAGAGCAGTTGACTCTTAATCAATTGGCCGAAGGTTCGAGCCCTTCCAGGCCCACCAAAGAAATCAAGGGGTTACGCCTTTAGGCGATAACCCCTTTTTCATGGAAAACCCATTTTTGTACAGTCCTTGTACAGTTTGAGGGAAGGTGAGACACAAAAAGGCCGGGGCCCACACTCAGGAACCGGCCTTTCTCTTTTCCATGGCGCTCTCAGCCAGAACTGCCAATTCACTTTTTGATGATGTTGCCATGTTGCGCCTCCCGTTGCGCTGCTGATGGTTTTCAGGGGAAAACCGGCCAGGATATCCGGTCTTGTCGGGTCGCGATTCCCTATCCCCTGAAGCTGCTTTGCTCAGAGAAACACCCTGTAATCAACGCCCAAGGCCTTTGCCAGCACCCGTGCCGTCTTTTTACCGATGGGCCGCTGCCCGCGCTCCATCATGGAAATATTCGCCTGTTTAATCCCGGTCTTTTCGGAAAGCTGGGTTTGTGTGATCCCCTTCCGCTGCCTTGTGACCTTGAGGACCACGCCGCCCTCATTGTCCCGGATCTCCGATGGAAAGGCATCCCTCCAGGAAGGGTCTTGGTCGGTCTTCTGCGTGAAGCCAAGTCCGCGAAGGGCAAGAAGGGCATCCTCCTTCCTTCCGGCCGGGCCGGTGATATGCAAATCAATAAGGGACGTGTTCATGTGTGCCGACATAGGAGATCTCCACTATTTGATGTTCGATGACCCGCCACACCATAACATAGGTGGGCCTTCCTTTCTTGATGTGGCAATGGTGCCTGTTCCCGGAGAGTTTTCCGTAATTCGGCCAGTCCCCTCTGACCGGCCCCATGACCTCGATCTGTTTCATGAGCGTGAACGCCCTTTCCTGTACGGCCTTGGGAAGCCGGCCAATGGCCTTGAAAGCGTCACGGGATGGGATCACTTGCCACATGGATTAATATATCATATTATGATATAAAGTCAAGGGTTGTTTTGTTAAGCCGTGCTGACGGCCATGGGAATGATCTGGGCTTTCTGTTTTGCCCTGCCGGGTTTTTCGGTATCCTTCAACTTGCCGACAGCCGCCTTGAGGTTCGCGTTATTGATATCCAGATAGGCCTCGGTGGCATCCCCCATCCGGACCAAACTTGACAGGACTTCAAACAGCTCGCCTTCTTCAAGGAGGGTCTTTCTGATTTGCTCCAAGACCGACACCCCGCCTTCCCCGCCAGCCGTGCGGATTTCTTTCTGGACGATCTTCCCATTGGCCGATGGATACCACAGGCTGCGGTACGCCTCGGTCACAGACGTCTCCAGAGCCTTTTCCCGTTCGCTGTACCGCTGAGCAAGGTCATCCTTTTCAAGCTGCCTGGGATGGATGCTGTAATTCTGGGGATTGCGCTTGAGCCGCCGCATGGCCAGGACGGTTA
>Ga0068712_1001329_pt1 | contig 36099 bp, 34 predicted proteins | sample MTBAKSrepl1MetaG_FD_62987 | JGI IMG/M metagenome (GOLD analysis project Ga0068712, IMG submission 62987) | Enrichment culture microbial communities from Arthur Kill intertidal strait, New Jersey, USA, that are MTBE-degrading - MTBE-AKS1... | ecosystem: Environmental > Aquatic > Marine >... | reverse complement strand
AACGCCAGCGGGTAGGTCCCCGGACGGAGAATCCCGCGGTAGGCGCTCGCCAAGACGTACGATAGGCCGCGGTCCGAGACGAGTCGCCGATTGACGATGAACAACTGGTCGCGCCGATTCCCGCGCTTGAGCTCCGGCTTGCTCACGAAACCGCTGATTCGGATCTCGCCGCGCTGTCCCGCGATGGGGATCATCCCGCGCGCGATGTCGCTCCCGTAGACCTGGCCAATCCGGTCGAGCAACGCCTCGACCGCGGGAGCAGCAAACGCCTCCCGCTCTCCGTGTCGCAGCATCCAGCTGATCTCCGGCCAGACGACGGCCATCGCCTGCACCGTTCGATGCGCATGGAGGAATTCCGTCCGCGGGCTCCCAAGGAACCGGGCCCGCGCGGGGACGTTGAAGAACAGATCGAGCACCTCGACCGTTGTCCCGGGCGCTCGCGCGGCAGGCTGGATCGGCTCGATGGCCCCTGCGACCGCCGTCAGGCGGAATGCGTCTGCACGTCCGCTCGCCCGCGAGACGATCGAGAGCCGGGAGACAGCCGCTACGCTGGCGAGCGCCTCACCGCGGAACCCCAACGTGCGGATCGACGAGAGATCGTCCTCGTCTCGGATCTTGCTGGTAGCGTATCGTTCGATCGAGAGTCCTAGATCCTCTTCGTCCATCCCGTCGCCGTCGTCGCGGACGATGATCGCGGAGGTGCCGCCCTCCGCGAGTTCGATCTCGATACGCTCACTTTCCGCGTCGATCGCGTTCTCGATCAGCTCCTTGAGGACCGACGCCGGGCGGTCGATGACCTCTCCTGCAGCGATCTTTCGCGTGATCTCTTCCGTCAACCGTTGAATCGGCATCGCAGCGAAAGGCTAGCGGATCTCACCTCATCGGGCAATCGGGCTCTTGTGAAGCGGGCGGCCACTCCGGTATCGTAAGCACAGGAGCCAGTATGCACACGATCAACAGCTTGAAGAATGCCCTCGGGCTCGCGACAACGAATCAGGTCCGAAACCGGATCGAAGCAATCCGCGACGTGCTGGAGGGGCACATCCGCCGCGGCCCGAACAACCAGATCCTCCTCTCCGACGAGGGGGTCGAGTGGCTTCGCCGGCTTCAGGAATTGCACGATAGCGGGTTAAGGATGGAAGAGGCGAGCGGCGTTATACGTTCAAATGCTCAACGTGTTGGCATAGGAGCGCCTCGCCTTTCACGCAACTCCGGACAAAAGCCGATGGATCCGGGCGATCGAGACGCGCTGATCGAGGCCCTCCGCGATGAGATCGGGTACCTCCGGCGCCTCATCGGCGATCTCGAAGCCCGACTTCAGACGACGGAACCTCCGCAGGCGCCCGCGTGGTGGGAATCGCTGAAGGGAGAGATCGATGTCCCTTAGCGTGCCGATTCACGAGAACGAGACGCTTCGCGGCGTCGTCCAGCGCATCGATGCTTCCCCGGAACTCGAGGCGCTGTGGACAGCGTCCAATGTCATCGCCATCAACCGGATGCACATCAACGACCATGGTCCGGTTCATATCAAGATCATGACGAACATCGCCCTTCGCCTACTCCGGCTGCTCAAGGCGGGGGGAGTCACAGCGAGCGTTGTCTCCGATCACGGGCTTCGACCGGAGGACGCGGAGATCGTCGTCGTCCTGGCATCGGTCCTGCACGACATCGGCCATGTCATCCACCGTCAGAATCACGAGGAGCTCTCCCTCGTCCTGGCGCCTCCGCTGATCGAACGATTCCTGGATGGCCTCTACGATCCGCGCTCGCTCACGTTGATCAAGGGAGAGACGCTCCACGCCATCTACGCGCACCGGCGCGACACGCAGCCCCTGACCATCGAGGCGAGCGTGGTGAAGGTCGCCGACGCGCTTGACATGGAGTCCGGCCGGGCCCGCATCCCGTTCGCCACCGGGGAACCGACCATCCATTCCGTCTCGGCCATGGCGATCCAGAAGGTCCGCATCCAGGCCGGCACCGATCGACCGATCAAGATCTCCATCCGCATGTCGAACTCCGCCGGCATCTACCAGCTCGACAACCTCCTTCGCGAGAAGCTCCGGAACTCCACGATCGGCCAGCATGTCCAAGTTGTAGCAGAAGTCGTCGGTGAGGAGAAAAAGCTCGTGGAGAAGTACACCATCGCCTGATCGCGGGCGTCGGCGCTCTCGCGGCGGGGTTCCCGGAGAATCATCCGAGCGGGCGGTTGTTCGACGGGCAATCGATTGAGAGGCCCCGTAAATGACGTCCTCGGCTTCGACGGTGGGTTAATAGCCCCCCTCGGCCGCCCTTCGAGCGGCGCGGTGCCTTTCAGGGGGATTCGTACGCACTTGGGGGCGCGCGTCTTTGCGTCCTGTAGCGGCTTTCCCCGGTCGTCGGCGCCTTTCGCAACAAAAGTGCCCTTTTGTTGCGACACCTGTCCCGAGCGGAGCCGCCGCCTCGAGCTACCCTGCCGACGACACACGAGGAGGCCGATCGATGCCGCTCGACGTAACCCATGAGGATTTCCTGACGCCCGAGCAGGTTCAGCGGTTGAAGGACCGTTGTCGCGCCCTCGCCGATGCCCCGTCGGTCGACGGGCGGAAGAAACCGGTTCGCGACTGGGCGATCCTGCATGTCGCCCTCGATGCCGGGCTGCGTGTCTCGGAGATCTGCGCCCTCCAGATCCGAGACGTGATCCTCGATGGGGCGCATTCATCCCTGATCGTGCGGGACGGGAAGGGACATCGAAAGCGGGGCGTTCGGATCGGCACCGCACTGCGCGCTCACCTCGCCTCGTTCGTCGAGTGGAAAGCGGCTGCCGCGGAACCGATCTCGCCCCGCTCCCCTCTCTTCCTGTCCGCTCGCGGTGGGCATCTGACGAGGACAGCCGTCTACCGTCTCTTTCGACAACACGCCACCGCTGTCGGCATACCGAAGCGATTCTCCATTCATTCCTGCCGGCATACATACGCCTCGATGCTGTACCGCGCTTCGGGATTCAACCTCCGCCTGGTTCAAAAGCAACTGGGGCATCGGTCGATCCAAACCACCCAGATCTACGCTGACGTGTTGAACGAGGATGCCGTTCTCGCTGTCGAGCGCCTTCCGCAGTAGGTGCCCGGATCGGCTCCGAAGCGCGTTTTCACCTTGACTTCCGGTTCGAGGGACTATACGCTTTGAGCGATCCGATCAGCGCATCTGCAACGCCCGCGTAACGACGCCGGCGTAGACAGAGCTGTGATATGAACGCGACCTTGCGCATCCACCGCCCCCCCTCTCGCGGTGGCGTCCTCGCGACAATGCTGCTCGTCCTTTGCGTCCATGCCGCGAGCAGTTCCGCTGTGACGCTTCGAGCCGAAGTCGGCTTCGTCGGCCACTTGGTCGGCGGTCGATTCGCCCCAATCACGCTCACCGTCGATGGGCTTTCCGCTCCGCTGGACGGCACCCTGATCGCCCGCCAGACCGCAGGGAACGCCTGGCGGGGGACGGCGTCGATCGAATTCCCGGTCCACTCAGGCACGATACGAAACGGCATCCTCCGAACGACGATCCCGATTCACGATGACCTAAACCCGATCGAACTCCTCTTGCACGATCGATCCGGCCGCCTCATCGCGGCAGCGACGGTCGAGATTCGTTCCCGTCGTCGCGAACAGCCATTCCCGCTCTACGTGGCGCCGGCGCGCCCCCCCGCCGGATCCGTCGACCCGGTCATCGCCCCGTCTGACTTGCCGGCCGACTGGTGGGGCTTCGATGCGGTATCGAGCCTCTGGATCGCTGGACCCTTGTCGTCCGCCGAGTGGCAGACGGTCACGCAATGGGCGCTCGCTGGCGGTTCGATCGTCGTCTTCACCGGGGCCGACTTCTACCGGATCGACAGTCCTGCAGCCCGGCGGCTGCTGTCGCTCCGGCAATCGACGCTAACGCTGTGGCCCGACGGATCGTTGGCCCTGCAAGATGGGGACTGGGCGGACGCAACGGTTCTTATGAAGCGCCATTCCGAACCACTCCTCGTTCGCCGCTCCGCCGGGGCGGGCTCCGTCTTCATTGTGACGGTTCGCCCCAGTGATCTGACGGATGAGGAGCGGACCTCGCTCGCGGAGCGGCTGCAAGCCGCGAACATCATGCGCTACGACGGCCCGACGGCCGACCTGTTGGCGCAGATCCCGTTGACCGGGCCGTCGCACGCGGCGGTCGTTCTGATCGTCGTGTGTTGCCTGTCGGTTCTCGGTCTCGGATCGGCGATCGGCCGGGTGCGTCCGCGGGGGGCCGTAGGATTCGTTGTCGTCCTGTCGAGTTGCTGCGCAGCTGCGGCTGGTTTCTATATAAACTGCGCGAATGTGAACAGCACTGTATATCGCATGGATACGATTGTATCTGTTCAAGACGGTGTCAGCATTGTACTGTTCTATAGTGCTTTGTTCTCGACGGCATCGCGACTCCTCCCAGCCTCGCCGGCTGTCGGCCCCCGGCCGCTCCTCGCCCTCGATCCTGCGCTCCTCTCCGGCACGTACCGTCTGGAGGCGCGGGACGGGCTCGCTGCCTTGACGGTCGACGCGCGAACCACACGCTCGTTGCGCGCGTGCGGAGTCGCGGCCGACGTCTATCGAATGTCGGTCTCGGATACGGTAGCGTCGATTCACGGGCCGAGAAGTGAGAGATCTCCCGTGATGTTCGTCCTTATCGACGGCGTTGCGCACGCCGTCGGTCCGTGGCTCGGCGCCGAACAGGTCGTGGAGCTTCGCGCGGGGGTGGAAATCGAGGCGATCGAGCTGGACAGCGCCGCTCAAGCAGAGCTTCTGCGATCGTTCGCTGAGCGCTTCCCGCTTCACGCGGGAGCGTGGTTGCTCGTTCTCGAGGAAGACGGGCGCCTTGAGTCGTTCGGATCGGCGACGATGAACGTGCGGACGATCGTCCTCACCATCGTGAGGGGAAGCGGGGTTTGATGGAGCGACATCGCTCGAATTGGATCGAGTGGCCTGCGTTTCAGATCTACTTCGGCCTTCTGTTGTCCTGCGGGATCTGCCTGGTCCTCGCCATCCCGTTCGCCGATCGAGTCGGCGATCTCCGCGTCTCGTCGTGGCACTTCCCGCCAAGCGCCTTCTTCCTTGTGAACGTCTTCTTCCTGGCGATTCTCGGAACGCACCTCGGGTCCCGGATCGAGCGATTGGGAAGGATCGACGCTCGAACGGGGTTTCGCCTGGCGGCGCAGGTCGCCCTCGCCCAGTTCTTGCTCACGCCGTATTACGTCCTCGCCCGCGCTATCGCCCCGGGAAGTGAGGGTTCCCATTGGCTCGTCTACACGTACGCGCCCCTCGCCGCCTACCTCTGCGCCGTCGGCTCGGCGCGACTCCGTCGCCGTAGAGTCCTTCCCTCCCCCGACTCCTCCCCTGTCGCCTACGCCGTGATGCTCGGCTACCTGATCGTGCCGATCCTGTTCAGACTGGGCCCATCCTGGGTGAGATCGTTCGCACTCGCGAGCCCGCTCGGGGCGACGCTGCGCTTCCTCCATCCCGTCGGTCGATGGGACGCTCTGTCGGGGTTCGGAGTGGTCGTTGTCGGCATCGTCGCCGCCCTCTTCGGAAGGATCCAGCACTCGGGACGGAGGACTCGTGTTTGATTTCTCTCGCTTCTTGCTCGATGTGGAGAGCCGCGTCCGGCGGGTCCGCGGACTTGCGCTCCTCGCGCCGATCCTGTGCGTCTCCGGTCTCGCAGCGTTAGCCTATGCGACCTTGGCCGTCGCTGTCTTCTCTTCCCGCCCGTCGGCGCCGGAGATGGGTCTCATCGCCGGAGTTCCGTGCCTCGCCGCCCTCGTTGGGTATCTGGCCGGCCGTGCCCGCCCGGTCGACCTTCCCCGCGCACTGCTACAAATCGACGACGCCGTCGAAAGCCAAGCGGCCTTCAGCTCGCTCTACGAGCTCCGCCGCCGCGGGGCTTGCCCGGTGTTCGGTCGTCGCATCGAGGCAAGCCTCCACGGGACACCTCGCCGGTGGAAGAGAGGTGTCCCAATCGGGCCTGCGATCCCCGCGAGCGCAGCGTTCGGCCTCGTCTGTCTGCTGGGGGCCTTAGCCGTCTTCGCCCTCCCCATCGCCGACGCGCCTCCGCCGGTCGAGGCCGCTCCCGAACAAGATGCCGCGCTGCGCACGACGGCCTCTCCGGAGCGCTCCGTCGCAAGCCCCACACCCTCCGTGGTCGAGCCGTCCGACCGACCCTCGGCCGATCCGATCGACCCTCCGGGGGGAGCCCCCACGCTGAGTGACCGCGATCTGCGCGATGCCCTCGCCGATCTGAGGACGGCGCCGTCGGACGCGATTCTCGGAGCTCCCCCATCGGACGAGCTCGCGCGGCGCGCTGACGAGCAGCGTCAAACCGACCGGCTCCTCTCCGATCTCCTCCAGCGAATCAAGCAGCGACTCGACGCCGCGGGGCTCAGCGACGGCGATCGCGAGTCGCTCCGCGAGCACTTGAGTCGCCCGCTTTCCCCGCAGGCTCGCGCGGCGCTCCATGAGCTGCTCCAAACCGATGATCCGGATCGCGCGCGCGAGCTGATCGACCGTCTGACAGGGCTGCTCCAAGGAGAGGAAAGCTCTGCAGAGCGCCCCGAAAGTGAGGATTCGCCGGGCGCTCCGCCCGATGCCGGAACCGTAAGCGAGGGGCTCGATCCGTTCCCGCCTCTCGAGACTTGGCCCGACAGCGACAACACCGACGCCCCGGACGCGGCCGGCCCGTCCGATACTCCTCCCCCGAGCGCCTTCGACGAGGGCGCAGACCGAGCAGACGGCAAGGTTGACGAATCGGGCGGACAGCAGACCGGCCGTGGCTCGCTCGAAGCGGAGGAGGAACGCCCGAGGGCCGGCTTCGTTGAGGAACAAGCGCCGGCGACCATCGGACCGTCCGGCGAGTTCACCGATTTCCTGACCCACGGAGTCCCGATCGAGACGGCGACACGAGACGCCGGCGGAGCGCTCCCCGTCAGCTACGAGCGCATGGAATCGATCCTCCGCACTCGCGGAATCCCGACGGCCGACTGGGACGTCGTCCGTGATTACTTCGACGCGATTACCAAAGGAGGACCATGATATCGGAGATGGATCTGGAGCGGACGTACTCCGCGTTCGAACGGCTGCGGGCGGCGATCGGCACAGTCATCGTCGGCCACGATGCGATCGTCCGTGCCGCGTTGATCGCCCTGCTTTGCCGAGGCAACCTGATCCTCGAAGGCGTTCCGGGGCTCGGGAAGACCTTGCTCGTTCGCGCCATTGCGGGAGCTCTGGGTTTGCGGTTCTCGAGGATCCAGTTCACCCCTGATCTGATGCCGGCAGACATTGTCGGCACCGACCTGATCACCGAAGAGGGTGGGCGCCGGTCGTTCACCTTCTCGCCCGGCCCCGTCTTCGCGAACGTCGTGCTGGCCGACGAAATCAATCGCGCGACGCCGAAGACTCAGTCCGCCCTCCTCGAGGCGATGGAGGAACGGACAGTGACTGTTGGCACGAAGACCTACTCGCTCGATGAACCCTACATTGTCCTCGCGACGCAGAACCCGATCGAGATGGAGGGCACCTACCCGCTCCCCGAAGCGCAGATCGATCGCTTTCTCCTGAAAGCGAACGTTCTGTTCCCCACATTCGACGAGTTGGTCGAAATCACGACCCGCAACACAGAGCCTCAGCCGTTGCGGATCCCCGATCCGGTCGTCTCTGCGGACGAGATTCTCACCGCTCGTCGGATCGTACGGGAACTCCCGATCGCCGCAGGGCTTCGCGAGTACGTCTCGAGGCTCGTCCTCGCCACGCACCCCGACCACCAGGATGCGCCGCCCCGGATCCGCGAGTACGTCGAGTACGGCGCGAGCCCGCGGGCCGCGATCGCCCTCGTCCTCGGCGCCAAGGCACACGCGTTCCTGGCCGGGGGACCGAACGTTCGCCGAAGCGACATCGCGGCCGTCTTCCGCCCCGCTCTCGTCCACCGGATCGTTCTCAACTTCAAAGGCGATGCCGAGGGCATAGCGGCCGACGGTCTTCTCGAAGAAATCTGGGATCGGGTGACGCCGATCTGATGCAAACACTAATCGATGAGGCGTTCCTCCAGCGCCTGGCGAACCTCCGGTTCATCACAAAAGGACGACGCAAGGGGCGTCTGTCCGGGCTTCATCCATCCCCGCGCGCGGGCGTCAGCCTCGAGTTCGCCGACTACCGCCCCTACGCGCCGGGCGACGACATCCGCTCGGTCGATTGGAACGTCTTCGGGCGCCTCGATCGGGTTCTCGTCAAGACCTACGTTCACGAGGGCGAGCTGCCGGTCTACCTGCTCGTCGACTTCAGCGCTTCGATGCGCGTCGGATCGCCCAGCAAGGCGCTCTACGCGGCACGCCTCTGCGCAGCAACAGGGTATCTCGCTCTCCGCGGGCTCGACCGCGTGGGCCTCTATCCGTTCACCGATCACCTCCTTCCCGGGATCCCCGCCCGTCACGGGATGCGGCAGATCGGTCGGATTCTTCGGCGCCTGATCGACACCGTCCCGAGCGGTCAGACATCCCTGGATCACGGCATCAGTGAGTTTCTGGCGCAGACCCGTGAAGGCGGCCTCGTCTTCCTCATCAGCGATTTCCTCACGCCCGGCGGCTACGAGGAGGGAATCGCCCGGCTCCTCCATCGCGGTGACGAGATCGTTGTGGTCCAGGTGCTGGCACCGGAGGAGATCCGCCCGACGCGGGGCGGTAGCACACAGCTCGTCGATGTTGAGTCGGACCGACGGCTGACCCTGACGATCGGTCGGCACGCCGTCGAGGAGTACGCCGAGCGGTTGGCCGCCCATCAGGCCCGGCTGCGGCGGTTCCTGACCGAACGCGGCCTCCCGCTGTTCATCGCACCGACCGATCTGCCGATTGAACGGCTGGTCCACGAGCAGTTCCGCGCGGGAGGCATCCTCCGGTGATGCTCCTGCGCCCCTCGGCCCTCGGTCTCCTGGCATTCGCCTTGCTGATCCTAATCCTTCACCTCTTGCGCTCCCGCGAGCGCCGCCGCGAGGTATCCGCCCTCTTTCTCTGGGAGGGGATCCGAGGAGACCCTCGCTCGACAGCGGCCCGCATTCGCCAGCGAATCGACCTTCTTCTCCTTCTCCAGCTCGCCGCCCTGTTCGCCCTCGCCGTTGCGCTCGCGGAACCTGCATGGCGACGCCAGGTGGCGAACCTCGGCGGCCTTGTGGTTGTTATCGACGGAAGCGCCAGCATGCGGGGCGAGACTCCCGAGGGGGGCGTCCGTTACCGCGAAGCGCTCGATCGGGCGATCGACCTGATCGTCCACCAACCGGCGCGTCGAACCGGCGTCATTCAGCTCTCCACCCGCCCCGCCGTTCTCGCTGCCCCGGGAGCGACGTCCGGTGAGATTCTCGATCGCCTGCGTCGATCCGAACCAACCTGGTACGGCGATGGGTCCCCCGACGATCTGGCGTCGATCCTTCAGAGTTTCGGGGGGGGCGCCGCGTTCGACCGAATCGTCCTCTTCACCGACCGTGCGTGGGACGACCTGCCCGCAGAGGTGGAAGTCGAATCGGTTTCGACCGGTCCGAACCGCGCGATCACGCGGTTCTCGGTCCGCGAGCATCCAGTCGAGCCAGGCGCCGTGGCACTCGTTGAGATCCGGAACGATTTCGAGGATCTGCAGAGCGTTCGAGTCCGGATCCGCGACGAGTCGACCGAGACGGCGCTCTCGCTTCTCCTCGCTCCCCACGAGACCGAACGCGTCGTCATCCCATTCCCCGGATCCCGCGGCACTCGGTTCACGGCGACGCTCGAGCCGGCCGACGCGTTCGCTGCCGACGATGTCCGGTACTTCGCGCTCGAACGCCCGATCGAACTCAGGGTCCGTTGGATCGGCGAGCCGAATCGATACCTGCTCGCCGCTCTGCGCGCCGTCACCCCCGTCCTCCTGGTCGAGAACGACCCCGATCTGACCGTCGTCTACTCGGCTTCGGCGCCGGCTGGCTCCCGCGGCGACCTTCTCCTTGTGCACTCCGATGCCCCCGGGATCGTGCGCCTCGGCGATGAGCGACCTGCGACCGATCCGGTGACCGCCACCACCCCTGGCCATCGCCTCTTGCAGGGAGTCGACCCGAGCGCGCTGCGCGTTCGCGAGATCACCGAACTGACGGAGGAGCGCCCGGGCACGGTGATTCTCGCCGCCGCCGGCTCGCCCCTGCTCGTCGAGTATCCCGGCCCGGACCGAACGGTTCTCCTGTTCACCGCCGATCTCATGCGCACAAACCTCCCCGTGACCGTCGATTTCCCGATCCTCATTGCGAACTGGATCGGACAGCTCGTTCGGCTCCCCGCGCTCGAGGCGCACCGGTGGACGCACGTTGGCGATCCCGTCACGCTCGCCGGTCGCGGCGTTCCGCTCAGCTTCGTCGGCCCCGACCGAGACCGCTCGGCGCTTCCCGACGACATCGTCTCCGTCCGTTTCTCCGAGCCGGGTCACTACACCCTCGAGACCGACCGCGGTACGTTTCCGATCGCCGTCAACGTCCCCACCAGCGAATCGTTTGTCGATGACCGGCCGACCGACGCGCGTCGAGTCGCGGCCGCTGAGACGGTCGAATCGCTGATCGATCTTCGGCCGATCGCTGCCGGCGCGGCGATCGGCCTCCTTCTCGTCGAGGCGCTCGCTCATTGGCGCCGACCGCGACGACGTAAGAGGAGGACGGCCGCGTGATCCGGTTTTCCCACCCGCTCGTCCTTATCGGCGTGCCAGCCGTCGCCGCCTTCCTCGCCGTCGTCGTCCGCCGCCCGGGGATCATCCCGCGCGTCATCACCACGTCGCTGATCCTCGTAGCACTCGCCGGCCCGGCAATCGTCCGCAACCACCCCGAGCACAACGTTCTCTTCCTCGTCGACCGTTCGGCTAGCGTCGCGCAGACCGCGACGGACGCGGCGATCCAGTCGCAGATCGAGCGACTCGCAGTCGACAATCCGGCATGGCAGTACGGGCTAATCGAGTTCGGACGCGATGCGACGGTCTCCGTGCCGCTTGGGCCTGCTGTCCCGGTGCTCGGTCCCGCTCGGATCGACCCGACCTCGACCCGACTCACAGCTGCCGTCGACTTAGCCCTCTCGATTCTGCCCGATGGCGGCTCACGGCAGTTGGTCCTCATCACCGACGGCCGGTTCTCGGACGACCCGGACGATGCGATCGGCGCGCTGCAGATCGCGGGGATTCCTGCCTCCGTATGGCCCGTCGGCCAGGATGCGCCGGCGGACGTTGCAATGACCGGCTTGCAGGTGCCGGCAGAGGTCGCCGTCGCGCGCCCGTTCGAACTCCAAGTTGAGATCACCGCGGCATCGGATGGCCTCGCAACCCTCGCTGTCTACCGCGATGATGCGCTGATCGCCGCTGATTCGGTCGAGTATTCCGCCGGCTGCACCCGCTTTTCGATCGCCGACGAGCTCCCCGAGCCCGGCGCCCATGTCTATCGCGCGATCGTGCGGCACCCGGACGATCCGATCCCCGAGAACGATCAGCTATCGGCGCTCGTGACGACGACCGATCGCCCGTCGTTTCTCGTCGTCGACCCGTCCGAGACCTCCGCCGTCCCGTCGTTCCTGGATGCCATCGGCCTCCCCTATGCCATTACGGGATCGATCCCCCCGCTCGACACGCTCTCCCGGTTCCCGCAGGTTGTGCTGACCGGTACCCCGCTCGGATCGCTGACCGATACCACCGTCACCGAACTCCGGTCGTTCGTGCAAGACCTCGGCGGTGGACTCCTCGTTGTCGAAGGCGAGTCCGATGTGCGCGGGTTCGCCGGCGGCGCGATCGAGAGGCTCCTCCCCGTCTCTTACTCCACGCCCGAAACGGGCCAAGAGGCCAGCCTGGCGATCGCTTTCGTCCTCGACCGTTCTGCGAGCATGAGGGCCCAAGTGGGGCCCGTCGGCCTGACGAAAATCGAGATTCTAAAGGAGGCGGCCGCCGCGAGCATCCAGCTCCTGGACTCGGCCGCACTCGCCGGACTCGTCGTCTTCAACCGCGAGTTCGAGTGGATCCTACCGTTCCAGCCGGTCGGGGACGCGTCCGCTGTCTACGAGGCGCTCCGGCCGCTCATGGCGACCGGTGGGACCGACATCTATTACCCCCTCGTCGATGCGCTGAACCGGCTCGAGACGCTGGAGGCCCGTTCGAAGCACGTCCTGCTGATCTCCGACGGACAGACGACCCACGAGATCCGCGACTATCCCGGGCTCCTTCGTCGCCTCCAGATGTCCGAAGAGATCACGGTCTCGGCGATCGCGGTCGGGGTGACCCCGAATATCCCATTGTTGACCGCTCTCGTCGAGGCAGGCCGCGGCGCCCTCTACCGGGCCACCGACTTCTCGACGCTCCCGCAAGTCTCGATCCACGCGACGCAACGGATCAGCCAACGACGGTTCGTGACGGGAACCGTCGGCCTCACCGGACCCCTCTCGCGCCTCGAGGACGGCACGGCCATACCTCCCCTCGGTGGGTACGTCGTCAGCTACCCACGGCCGTCTGCCGACGTGAGTCTGTGGGCGGGGGACGACCCGGTCGTCGCAACGTGGCGAATCGGTCGAGGGTCCGTCACCGTGCTCAACACCGATCTGACCGGACGGTGGTCGGCAGACTGGCTCGCCTGGCCTCGCGCGGCAGCGCTGTTCGAAGCGATCCTTCGAGCTTCCCAACCCGATGGCGCCTTGATCGCCGGGCTCACGACCCGCCTCGATATCCGGGATGACCGGACGGACCTGCTGATCGATGCGCGGGGCGACGATGGGCATTACGTCGACTTCCTCCCGCTCGAGGCAATCCTCCTCCCCGGCCCCCACCCGCTTCGCGTCGAGCACGTCGCGCCCGGTCTGTACCTCGCGTCGATGACGACCCCACCGGAGGGCGGATACGCTATTCGGATCGACGATCCAACGCGCGATCGGAGCGTCACCGTCCCCTTCGTCGTCCCGTATCCGGCCGAATACCGCACGCTGGGCGTCGACTCCGCCGCTGTACATCGCATCGCACAGCGCACCGGCGGCCGGATGTTGAGCGGTGAGGACGCCCTCGTACCCCCGTCCGACGGGACCGCCCCGACGGAGCAGCCGCTCGCCCCGCCGCTGCTGCTCGCCGCGCTCGGTCTGTTCCTCGCGGAACTCGTCGCCCGGAAGCTCCCTCGCCGCGGCCGGCCGGCCGGCTGATCTCTCGCTCCAGCGTCAACCACGATCTCATCGCGATCCCCGATTGATCGGGCGTTCGGCGATCCCTATAATCACGCCGCGCGACGCGGGGAGTGGCGCAGCTTGGTAGCGCGCCTGCTTTGGGAGCAGGAGGCCGCTGGTTCGAATCCAGTCTCCCCGACAGTGCAAAGGGGGTTCAACTCGTGACCGAAGAGACCGCGAGGCTCTCGCTCTATCGGCGATGGCGCCCTCAGCGGTTCGCCGACATCGTCGGGCAAGAAGAGACCGTCCGGACGCTTCGCAATGCCGTGATCTCGGGTGAGGTCGCCCACGCTTACCTGTTCGCCGGGGAACGCGGGATCGGCAAGACGTCGATCGCCCGAATCCTGGCGCGGGCGGTCAACTGCCTCGCGGTGGACGGCGGAGAGCCCTGCAACCGGTGCGTGAACTGCACGGCGATCCTCGCCAACCGATCGCTCGACATCGCCGAGATCGACGGTGCGTCCAATCGCGGAATCGACCATATCCGCCGTCTCCGTGAGGAGGTCAACTTCTCGCCCGCCAACCTGCGGCGAAAGGTGTACATCATCGACGAAGTCCACATGCTCACGAACGAGGCGTTCAACGCTCTGCTGAAGACACTCGAGGAGCCACCGCCGCACGCGATGTTCGCGTTTGCGACGACCGAACCCCACAAAGTGCCTCGAACGATCGTCTCCCGCTGCCAGGCGTTCACGTTTCGCCGCATCCCGTCGGAGCAGATCGCACATCACCTTCGTGCGGTCGCCGACGCTGAGGGGGTCCGCGTCGAGGACGACGCGGCCGACCTGATCGGACGCCGCGCGAACGGCGGGATGCGTGACGCGCTGGTGATGCTCGAACAGGCAATGAGTTACGGATCGAACTCCGTCTCCGCGGACATTGTCCTCGACATGCTCGGCCTTGTCGGCCGCGAAACCCACGAGGCGTTCGTCGACGCGATCGAGGGGAACAACCGTCGTGCCGTGCTGGAGACGATCGACAGCCTCGCGGAGCGGGGGAAGGACCTCGACGTCTTCCTGGGGGACATCGTCGAGCTCCTCCGCGACCGCCTGGTCACGCAAGAGAACCCGTCCGATCGAGAGGTCACCATCTCCCGACGTCTTCTCGACATCAAGGCGGAGCTCTTCCGGTCGCTCGACCGACGGGTCCGCCTTGAGATCGGTCTTCTGCACCTGATGGCCGATCTTCACCCCAGCACCCCGGATCCCACGCCGGCTCTCCGAACGGGACGCTCGGCGAAACCGACCCCCTCCCCGTCGGATGCGACGTCAGTCCGCCCGGCACAGCCCGGCACGCCCGGAGAGCCCACTGCGGCGACGCCCGCGCGCGCCGGATCCCGCCCTGCCGAACGCGAACTCAAGCCGGATGGAGCGGCGCAATCCTCCGCTGATCCCGAATTTGAAGCACGCTGGTCATCGCTCTTTCAGATCATCGAGCAGGAGCGGATCGCCATCGCGGCGTTCCTCACCGAGGGGCGCGTCTCGCTCGACGGGAACCGGTTGCGGATCGCCTTTCACCCGGAGCACACGTTCCACAAGGAAAGCCTCGAGAAACGCGGGAATTCGCAGTACCTGGCCGGCGTCGTCCGCCGACACCTCGGCGACGACGTTCGCGTCGAGATCGCCTATGACGAGAGCGTGGAGCGAAAGCCGCTACCACAGGAGATTCTCCGGGAGAAGGTCCGCCTGGTTTGCGAGATGTTCGACGGAAAGGTCGTGAAGGAGGAATGATGAAGGGGATGGGAAACCTCGGCCACCTGATGAAGCAGGCGAAGAAGCTGCAGGAGAACCTCGAAAAGGCACAGGCCGAGATCGCCGAGATGAAAGTACAGGCCACCTCCGGCGGGGGAATGGTGACGGCGGTCGTCAACGGCCGTGGCGAGCTCGTGAACCTGAAGATCGAGCCAGAGGTTGTCGATCCGAACGACGTCGACATGCTCGTCGATCTGATCGTCGCCGCCGTGCAGGAGGCGCAGGGGGAAGCGCAGTCCGCCGCACAGGAGAAACTCGGCCCGCTGGCTCAAGGCTTCAGCTTGCCCGGCATGCCGGGACTCCCCGGCGATTGACGCTGCCGCACCCGGTCCTTGCGCTGCCCTCGGCATCCCCGTATAGTCGGGATCAAAACCGCATCGGCGAGGACACCGTGCCCAGCGAAATCGAACGCCTCATCGAGCTTCAACGGATCGATCAGCAGCTCACGGACGCCGCACGTCAGACCGACCACCTTCAAGCGACGCGCGATGCGTTACTCGCCCGAATCGCCAGCCAGCGGGCGACCGTTCAGGCCAACCAACAGGAGCTGACGGGCCTCCGGCACGATAGTCGGTTGCAGAACCTCGCGGTCGACGAACTCGATGATCGGATCCGCGCATACCAGAAACGCCTCGACGAGGGGATTATCAGTTTCAAGGAGATGGAGGACCTGCAGGCGAAGATCGAGAGCGAGCGAACGCGAATCAACCGAATGGAGGACGAGGCGCTCGAGCTGATGGACCGAATCGAGTCCACGCAGGTCGCCGCTGAGGGCCACGCGTCCGCCGCCGAGCAGCACGAAGCCGCCCTCCGGGAGCAGATCGCTGGGGTCGACGACCAGATGCTCGATGTTCGATCGAAGGTCGACGCCTTGCAGGCCGAGCGCGCCCAGCTGACCGAGTCGATCCCGTCGTATCTTCGTTCCCAGTACGACGGTCTTCACAGGAAGTTCGAGGATCCCGTCGCGGAGATCCATCACGGAACGTGCAGCGGCTGCAAGCTGAAGTTGTCAGGCAACACCGTCGAGCGGGCCCGTGGCGCCCTGGGGATCGTCACATGCGAGCACTGCTCTCGCATCCTGCGCGTCTCCTGACGTCCTGCTTTGCCGTCCTCACTCTCCTCGCACACCTGGCTGCCGCCCAACTCCCACGACCCATCGGCCCTGTCTCCGACTACGGGGCCGTCCTCGACCGGGCTGGCCGGGACCACATCGGTGGGCTGGTCACCGATGCACTCGCACGTCACGGCGTCAGCGTCCACATTCTCGTTAGTTGGGAGGATCCGTACGCAGACGCCGATCGCTTTGCCTCGGAACTCCTCGTCGCATGGGCTCTCGATCGCGCCGCGACGATTCTCGTCGTCTTCGTCCGCTACGGCACGTTCTGGGAATCCAGGGTTCGGATCGGTTCCGAGACGCGCCGCATCTTCGGATCGATCGAAGGCCGCCTGCAGCGTGAGATCGCAGAACTCACCGAGCATCGGCGGATCGAGGAGGCGATGGTGACGTTCTTCGCGGCCTTCGATCGCGCTGTTGCCGGCAATCGACGAGCGATCGACGCCCGGTCGGCGGGGATGCCGCGCTGGGTCCTCGCCCTCGCCGTCGGCGGAGCGTTCGCCGCTCTCGCCGTTCTCGTGCATTGTCGCGTCTGCCCGCGGTGCGGCCGGATCCTGCGCGTTCGCCCGTCTCCGTTCGGGCGAGATCTTCGGGTATACTACTGCCAACGCTGCGGGTACTCGCGACGGGCTCGGTGAGAGAGCCAGGGAGACGCGGGCCGGCGTTGCCGGCCTGAGGAAAGTCCGGACTCCGTAGGGCGGGCCACTGAGGAAACCTCAGCGGGGGCGACCTCGGGACAGTGCCACAGAGAGCAGACCGCCGATGGACGGGCGTCCGCCCGTCACAGGCAAGGGTGAAACGGTGGTGTAAGAGACCACCAGCGGCCCGGGCGACCGGACCGGCTCGGTAAACCCTGGTCGGAGCAAGGCCAAATAGGAAGGCGTTCGAGGGCTGCCCGCCCGAGCCTTCGGGTAGGCCGCACAGATGGATGTCTCCCCCCGACAGAATCCGGCTTATCGGCTCTCTCCCGCCCGCGCGACCCGGCGTGCCGGGTCTTGTGAGGTCAATGGCGCCCCCGTATACTCCCAACAACGAGCACACCGAAGGAGGAACGCATGTTTTGGGGGCTTCCGTTTCTGATGGGACCGAGCGTACTCATCCTTCTTCCCGCGTTGGCCCTCGCTCTGTACGCTCAATGGAAGGTCCGTTCCACGTACGGACGGTACGCCCGAGTCGGCGTCACGCGGCGCGTCTCCGCGGAAGAGGCCGCTCGCCGGATCCTCAATCAAGACGGTATCTCGGATGTGCGGATCGAGCGGACGTCCGGGCGGCTTTCGGACCACTACGATCCGCGGAAGAAAGCGCTCCGCCTCTCCGATCCATCGTCGATCTCGATCGCCGCCATCGGCGTAGCCGCCCACGAGGCCGGACACGCGATCCAACATGCCCGCGACTTCGCACCGCTGTCACTTCGAACCGCGATCGTCCCGATCGCGAATCTCGGTTCGCAGTTGGCTTTTCCCCTTTTCTTCCTCGGGTTGATCTTCCGGTTTGACGTGCTGATCACAGCGGGGATTCTCACATTCTCGGCCGCAGTCCTGTTCACCCTCATCACCCTGCCCGTCGAGTTCGACGCCAGCCGCCGGGCCGTCGCCGCTCTCCGCCAGTCGGGCATCGTCAACGAGGAGGAACTCGGCGCCGTCAAGGAGGTCCTGTCCGCAGCGGCGCTGACGTACGTTGCCGCAGCGGCGATGGCCGCACTGCAGCTCCTGATGCTCCTCTCCGTCAGCCGGCGCCGATGAAACTCGCCCCTTCCCTGCTCGCCGCCGACTTCGGCGCATTGCGCGAGGAGGCGCGCTCCGTCGAGCCGCACGCCGATCTCTTCCACTGGGACGTGATGGACGGGCACTTCGTCCCAAACCTCACGTTCGGCCCGCCGGTCGTCAACGCGCTCAAGAGGTCCCTTCGTCGCCCGTTCGATATCCATCTGATGATCGAGCGGCCGGCCGTTTACGCGCCGCAGTTTCTCGTCGATCCACAAGACACGATCGTCTTCCACGTTGAGGCCGCCGATTCGCCCGAGCGCTCGATCGCCGCGATCCGATCGACCGGTGCGGCCGCCGGGATCTCCCTCCGTCCCGGAACGCCCCTCAACCGAGTCCGACCACACCTCGACGATGTGACAATGGTCCTCGTGATGAGCGTCGAGCCCGGGTTCGGCGGGCAGCTGTTTCACGCCGAGGCGGTTGAGCGGATCGCGCGCCTTCGGTCGATGATCGGCGATCGGCCCGTCGCGATCGCCGTCGACGGCGGGATCGGTCCCCAGAACGTCTCGCACGTCGTCGCCGCCGGAGCCGATGTGATCATCGCCGGGTCCTCGATCTTCGGCGCGCCCGACCGCGTCGCCGCCATGCGCGCGCTCCGGGAGGCCGCGCAGTGACATCCGACGCCGAATTGATGCAGCTCGCCCTTCGACTCGCCGAATTCGGCGAGGGAGGCGTGAACCCGAACCCGCTCGTCGGAGCGGTCGTCGCGGCCGACGGCGAGATCGTCGGTCGCGGATACCATCGCCGGTTCGGCGGGCCGCATGCTGAGGTCATCGCGCTCGACGAGGCCGGGCCGCGGGCTCGCGGTGCAACGCTCGCTGTGACGCTCGAGCCGTGCGCCCATCACGGGAAGACCCCGCCGTGCTCCGATCGCGTGATCGAATCCGGCGTCGCGCGCGTCATCGTCGCCTGCCGCGATCCAAATCCGCTGGTGAACGGTCAGGGAATTCTGGCGCTCCGGGCCGCCGGCATCGAGGTCGTCGAGGGCGTCCTCGGCGACGACGCTCGCCGACAGAACGAGATCTTTTTCGCGTTCACGACTCGAGGGCGCCCGTTCGTCCTCCTGAAACTGGCGATCTCGCTCGATGGCCGCATTGCCACGCGCACCGGCGACGCTCGCTGGATCACGAGCGAGGCAGCTCGTCGGGAGTCCCACCGGCTCCGCCGGAAGTGCGCGGCGGTCCTTGTCGGCATCGGCACGGCGATCGCCGACGACCCCCAGCTCACCGTTCGCCACGTCTCGGGGCGGGATCCGGTCCCGATCGTTCTCGACTCGCGCGGTCGGATCCCCCCGGCGTCCCGCCTTCTTGACCCTGTCCGACGACCGATCATCGCCACGGCCAGCATGTCCGCCTCGAACGAGCGCGCTCTCGCGGAGCGCGGCGCCCGCGTCTGGCGACTGCCCGGCACGTCCGGGCGCGTCGACCTCCCCGCTCTGCTCGACCGGTTGGCCGCAGAGGCGATCGACTCCGTCCTCGTCGAGGGTGGCAGCGAGACCGCCGCGGCGTTTCTCGAGGAGAACCTCGTCGACAAGGTGCAATTCCACATCGCGCCGCTCCTGATCGGCGGCCGCGAGGCGGTGCCGGCGATCGGCGGTCGGGGCGCTGACCGGGTTGCCGACGCCCTCCGCCTGAGCGACGTTCGTGTCGAGGCGCTCGGCGACGACCTCATCTACACAGCGTACCCACCCCGGCCGCTGGAGCCCGGCCTCGACGGCGGCACCTCGGCGACCGCGCGATGATCCTGTATGAAAAGACAGCACGGCGGATGCGTACATCCGCCGCTGTGGGCGAAGCAGGGCTCGAACCTGCGACCTTTCGGATGTGACCCGAACGCTCTCCCAGCTGAGCTATTCGCCCGCCGCGCCCCCGAACGTACCGTTGGAGGCGACGTCCCATTCTAGCCTCGACGAAACGCACGATCAAGCGTCGAAGTCTGCGTTCTCCAGCATGTCAGCGAGGCTCTCACCGCGGCGCTTGCGCGTGATTTCGACGAGCCCGAGTCCCGTCATGTCGACGAAGTCGGCCGACACGCGGTCCTTCTTCAGCTCCTCCTTCACTCGGTCGATCACCGTCTGCACGTCTTTCGGGTCATCCATGTCGACGAAGTCGACGATGATGATCCCGCTGATCTGTCGGAGCCGCAACTGCCGGGCGATCTCGGTCGCTGCCTCGAGGTTCGTGTTGAGGATCGCGGCTTGCTGATTCCGGTGCCGGACATCACCACCCGTGTTGACGTCGATCGCGATCAGCGCCTCTGTCTCATCGATCACGATCGAGCCACCGCCCGACAGCGGGACGCGCCTCGACAGGCTCTCCTGGATCTGATCCTCGATCCGATGCGCATCGAACATCGATTCCTTCCCGCGGTGAACCCGGATCCGATCTCGGTATTCGGACATCCCGATGTAGTCGAGAAACGACAGGATCTTCTCGTGGAAGAACGGGGAGTCAACCAGCACTTCCTTCGTCCCCGGATCGAGCCGATCCCGGAGGATCGATTGGACGAGCCCCATCCCCTTGTACAAGAGCCGCGGAGACGATGTGCCCTTCGCCGCCGCCTGTACGCTCTCCCACGTCTCGACGAGGAGACGGTGGTCCTGTTCCAGCTCCGCCTGCGACGCCCACTGCGCGGCCGTTCGGGCGATCATCCCTTCGCCCGGCCGTTTGATCGCCCGCGCAGTCTTTCGGATCTTTCGCTGGTCCCGAACGTTGTCGATCCGCCGGGAGACTCCAAGCCGATCCTCCGTCGGAAGGTAGACCCAGAAACGCCCCGGGATACTGATCTTCGTCGTCCCCTGCGGGTTCTTCTCGCCGATCCCTTCGCGCCGGACCTGCAACGTCAGCATCTGCCCCGGTTTCAGCACCTTGTTGATTGCCACCGTCCCCTGCCACGGCTTGAACCCCCGCTCGGTCAGCAACCGGTCGTTTAGCTCATTCTGGGACAAGAACAGGCTCCGACTCTCCCCGACATCGACGAACGCGGACCCCATGCCCGGGAGAACGTCCTCAACTTGCCCCTTGTAGATGTTTCCGACGATCCGCTCACGGGAGGGATGCCCGTAGTAGATCTCCATCAACCGCTCCCCTTCGAGCAGCGCCACGCGCGTGCGCTTCGCTTGCCCATCCGGGGAGTCCACCGAAATCAGGATTCTCTTGTCGGTAATTTGTGCACCTTCTTTCCCTCATCGAGTCCGCTCAATACGTCCGCAAATCGTTGACCATCGACCGGGTCGACCGCGTCCGGCGAGATCTCCAGCAGCGGTACGAGCACGAATCGCCGCTCGCAGAGCCGCGGGTGCGGGACCACCAGATCGTTTTCGACAATGTGGGCATTACCGTAAAGCAGCAGATCCACGTCGATCGTTCGGGGTCCGAACCGGGCCGTTGGCCGACGCCCCAACGATCGCTCGACCACCTGGCAGGCCCGGAGGAGTTCGGCCGGCGTCAGTCCTGTCTCCGCGCGCACGACGATGTTGACGAACCAGGGTTGTTCGGAGAAGCCGACGGGCTCGGTCTCGTAGAAGGAGGAGCGGTGTACCGCCCGCACACCGCGCCGCTCGAGTTCCGCGAGCGCCGCCCTGATCTGGGCGCAGCGATCCCCGAGGTTCGAACCGAGCGAGAGATGGACCGTGACCGGCGTCACGTCCGGGACTTGACCACTTCGGCCGATGTACATGCGACGCGCCCCAGGCCGGGCGGTGTAAGTTTGGCGACGCGAACGGCGACGCGCTCGGCCGCCGGGAATCGTGCCAACAACTCCTCGGCGATCGCTCCTGCGAGCGACTCGATGAGGCAGAACGATTGTCGTCGATTGACCTGACGCACCAACTGCACCATCCGGGCGTAGTCGATCGTCTCCTCGAGGCGGTCCGTCGCGACGGCTCGCCCCACGTCCCCGTCGATTTCGAGATCCACGCGAAACGAGTTCCCGCGCGTCCGCTCCCCCGGATGGATCCCATGGCGCCCCCGAAGCTCGATCCGTTCGACTCGCAATCGAACTCGCTCGGTACGCACGGCTCGATCTTCGATCGACTCGTTCATCGGGGCACATAGGGTTCGCCGACCACGCTGCAGACCAGGCTCCGCAACGCGCACACGCTCGCCGCGATGGGCAGTCCCGGCGGCGGCGGTTGGCTTCACCCCTTGACGGCCTCTCCCTTGGCCATCTCCGCGAGAACCGCGAACGTCGCCGCGTCTCGGACCGCCAGATCGGCCAGCATCTTCCGATTCAGCGCAACGCTCCGCCGCTCCAACCCACCGATCAGCTCGGAGTACGATATCCCGTTCTGCTTTGCTGCCGCGCTGATTCGCGAGATCCACAGCCGACGGAAGTCCCGCTTCTTCCGCCGCCGGTCGATGTAGCTGTTGCGCAGCGCCTTCATGACCGCCTGTTTGGCGATCCGGTGCGACGTTCCGCGCTTCCCCTTGTATCCCTTCGCGAGAGCCATCACCTTCTTCCGGCTCTCCTTGCGTTTGTTCCCGCCTCGTGCTCTGGGCATAACGTTCTCCTCTTATCCGGCGCCGGGCTACTTCCCGATCAGGCGGGTGATGACACGCTTCTGCCCGCCTGTCAGTTCCTTGCCGTCCCGCGCCTGGCGCTTCGCCTTCGGCCGTTTCTTCACGTTCTTGTGGAAGTAGTTCGACATGTGGTGGAACAACTTCCCGGTCTTCGAGCGCTTGAAGCGCTTCTTTGCCGCCGAGTGCGTCTTCTGTTTCGGCATCCCTATCCTCCTCCCTACCCGCTCTGCTGCGTGGGGACGAGCATCATCTGCAGCACCTTTCCCCGCGCCTTCGGCTGATCGTCCACCCGAGCGATGTCCTTCACTTCATCAGCGACCCGTTGGAGGAGGTCCCGCCCGCGGCTGGAGTGAACGATCTCCCGCCCGCGGAAGAAGATGCTGACCCGTACGGTGTCCCCACGCGATAAGAATTCGCGGACTCGACCCATCTTCGTCTGAAAGTCGTGCTCCCCGATCTTGATCGTGAACTTGATCTCCTTGAGCTTCGGCCGGTGCTTCTGCTTACGCTCGCGCTTCTCGAGCTGATACTGGTACTTTCCGTAGTCGGCGATCTTGCAGACCACGGGCGTCGCCTGTGCGGCGACCTCCACGAGATCCAGTCCCTTCTCCTTCGCCAGCGCCAACGCGCGATCAATCGTCATCACGCCCAGGTTCGCCCCCGCATCGTCAATCACACGGACCTCACGCTCGCGGATCCGCTCGTTGACACGCATTCTCCGTTTGTCGATCCTGACACCTCCTCCTATCTCCCCGAATCGCGAACCTTTGTAAGTTCCCGATATAGCCCTTGCTCCTCGACGTACTTCGCCACTGCAGCCGGCACCCACTCGGCGATCGGCTCCCCCCTGCGGACCATCTCACGAAGGTGCGTTGACGAGAGGTCGACCTCCTCCATCTCCAACGGATGGATCGAAGCTGCATCGAACGGCGGTGCGCGAAATGCGGACAGCGCAATACCTGCCCGCGGCGCAAGGAGAAACGGGACGCTTCGCAGCAGCGCCTCCGGCTCCTTCCACGTTTCGATCTCCAACAGGCGATCCGCTCCGATGATGAAGCAGACGCCCTGCGGGCAATCATCCGCTAATGCGCGGATCGTGTCAATAGTGTAAGACGGCCCCTCTCGATCGATCTCGATCCGGGAGACCGAGAAGTGTGTCCGACCGGCGACCGACCGGCGGACCATCTCGTAGCGGTTCTCCTTGTCGATCCCCATCAGCTCCTGCTTGTGCGGAGGGATTCCGTTCGGGATGAAGACAACCTCGGACAACGCGTACTGAGCCCATGCCGTCTCCGCCACAAGCAGATGCGCATTGTGGACCGGGTTGAACGTTCCTCCGAACAACCCGACACTACCCTCCAACTTCAAGCTCCACCTCGCCGATCCGCACAGCGTCCCCAGGCGCGAACCCCTGTCGGCGGAGCTCCTTCAGAACGCCCATCTTCTCCAGTCGGTCATTGAGATACTCCACCGCATCGTCGCTATCGAGCACGAGTTGCTTGGCCAGCCGTTCCACCGACTCCCCCTTCACGACGAACCCGTCGGCCGCCCGCTCGACGACGAACCCCGTCTCCCCGCGATACCGATAGACGCGTCGGCGCACGGGCGACGGCCCGGCGTGCTCCTCTTCGCGCGCACGTTGGAGGACCCGATCCGTCCGCGCCAGCAGCTCGCGGACGCCCGCCCCGGTCGCCGCCGAGATCGGGACCGGATCGACGCCGATCTCGGCGAACCGGGCGATCGCCGCGCGCACCGCCTCCTCGTCCACCAGGTCGACCTTGTTCGCAGCCACGACCTGCGGGCGTCCCGCAAGACCCGTCCTGAACGCCTCCAGCTCCCGGTTGATCCGCCGGTAGTCCTCGACCGGGTCGCGCACCTCCGCCGGGGCAAGGTCCACCACGTGGATGAAGACGCGGGTCCGCTCAACATGCCGCAGAAACCGGTCCCCCAACCCCTTCCCCTCGTGCGCTCCGTCGATCAGGCCGGGCACGTCGACCGCGACGAACTGTCGATGACCATCGAGATCGACGACCCCGAGATTCGGAGTGATCGTCGTGAACGGGTAATCGGCGACTTTCGCGCGCTTCTTGGAGATCCTCGAGATCAGGCTGGATTTCCCGACGTTCGGATAACCGATGATCCCGACGTCGGCGATCAGCTTCAGCTCCAGCCGAAGCGTTCGCCTCTCGCCGGAGAGCCCCCGCTCGCAGATCCGGGGCCCTTGTCGGGTCGGCGTGACAAAGCTCGCGTTCCCCCGTCCGCCGGCTCCGCCGTGCGCCACGACGATCTCCTGTCCCGGCTCCGCGAGGTCGGCGAGAACCTCTCCGGTCTCTGTGTCCCGCATGATCGTTCCGACAGGGACGAGAACGATCTCATCCGCTCCCCGTCCGCCATGTCGATCGTTTATCCCCCCGTCGGCTCCGTTCTCCGCCGTGAACGTCGGGCGACTTCGAAACGACCAGAGCGTCGACAGACTCAAAGACGATCGGAAAACCACCGATCCGCCCGGGCCACCGTTCCCGCCGTCCGGCCCGCCGCGGAAGTTTGACCGAGATGAACGAAAGTGGATAACACCGTTCCCGCCGCGCCCGCCTCGGACGCGGACGGTCGCTTCGTCAATGAACATCCGGATCGGCAGGGACGCTGCGCAACGGCTCAGCCCTCTCTGTCGGGCAGGACACTGACGAACTTCTTCCCGCTCCCCTCGAAGCGGACGTATCCCGGTGCCGTGGCGTAGATCGTGTAGTCGCGGCCCAGGCCGACGTTCTTTCCCACCCCGAACTTGGTGCCGCACTGCCGAATGATGATCGTCCCGGCGTTCACCCACTCGCCGCCGAACCGCTTGACGCCGAGGCGCTGCCCTGGGCTATCATGAACGTTTTGCGTAGACCCTGTACTCGTCTTGTGCGCCATCTTCCTCTCCTTACGACATCGACGGCCGTCGCCTCGACCTAGACCTCAACTCCGGCGGTCGCCTCGGGCACCTCGAGGTCGGCCGGGAACTCCCTCTCCAGCATCCGCAGCCCGATGACGACGGTTTCCAGGATCGCGTCGATCTCGCGGTCGAGATGCGGATCGCTCCGGTCAATCAACACTCCCGCCTCATCGCCGACACTCGCCTCCACAGGAACGTGCAAGTAGTCTGTCAATGCGTTTGCCGCAGCCTGGAGGAAGTACAGAGCGCTCGCTCCGCCGGTCGTCTCTGCATTGATATCGCGTACGACAAAGCCGAGGATCCGGTTCTTCTCGTCCCGTTGTACGACGACCTCTCCCACGTCTTTCACCTATCCCTCGATCGCGGTAATCGCCGTCGCCATGAAGGGTTGTCGATGCCCTTTCTTACGCCGGTATCCCTTCTTGCTCTTGTACTTAAAGACGATGACCTTCTCGCCGCGCCCGGCCTCCCGGACCTCTCCGCGCACCGTGACGCCCTCGAGGTACGGCGAGCCCACCCGGATGTCACCGTCGTTCACGAGCAAGAGCACCTTGTCGAACTCAACGCCTTGCCCGATGGATGCCCCGTCGAGGACCTCGTGCTCCAGCACCGTCCCTTCCTCGACGCGATACTGCTTCCCACCGGTCTCAATCACTGCATACATCACGATTCCACCCCAATTCGTGATAGATTCTAGCGGTCGCTCCAGTGCTTTTCAACAGCCTAGGCAACCGGCGTTCCGGGGAGAGCCTCCCCGTCCGGCCCGATCAGCGACAACCCGGCGCCCTTCGCCGCGAGCAGCATGCACTCAGACGAAACCCCCTTGATGACCGTCGGTTCGAGGTTTGCCACCACCACGATCCGCCGTCCAACGAGCTCCGACGGAGTGTAGCTCCCCTTGATCCCCGCGACGCATGTCCGCGGGCGCTCCTCGCCAAGATCGACCGTCAGCTTGTACAGCCGGTCCGCGCCGGGAATCTCTTCCACTCCCTGCACCCGCGCGATCCGAAGATCGAGTTTCCCGAACTCGCCGAACGGGATCGTCGGGCGTCCCTCGATTCCGTTCGTCTTCGTCGCCGGCCTCCCCGCACGCTCGGTCGCCTCCCGCATCGCACCTGCATCGATCCGCTCGATGATCGCCCGATCATCGCTCAGTCGGGCGCCGCCGACCGGTCGGTCGACGTCCTCCCAACACGGCCGGTCGATCCCCATCACCGCGAGGACTCGCGCCGCGAACATCGGCAGATACGGCAGGAGCAGCACCGCCATCCCCTTGACGAGGTGCAGCGCGCTCGCCGCCGCCCCCGTGTCCTGGGTCGCCCACGGCCTCTTTCGCTGGAAGTACTCGTTTCCGTAGACCGCCAGATCGCAGACCGTCCGTACCCCCTGGCTCAACAGGCCGTCGCGCATCGCCGCCTCGTACCCAGCGATCCCCGCCGCGAGCCGCTCGCGGACCTCCCCGTCGACCTCTCCGTCCGGCACGCGGTGATCCATCTGCGTTTGGACGAACGAGACCACCCGGTTCATCAAGTTGGCGACGTTCGAGATCAACACGCCGTTTACGGCCTTCTCGAGTTCCTCCCACGAGAAGCTGACATCCCGTCCCTCGGGGCGGTTGTAGAGGAGGTAGAACCGCCAGAGCTCCGCGTCCATTAGCTCGAGGGCCGCATCGCAGTACAGGCCGACCCCCCGCGTCTTCGAGAAGCTGTCGCCGCCGATCCAGTTCAGATACTCCGTCGCCGCAACTTGGTCCGGCAGATGGTACCCCCGCCCAGAGGCGATCAGTTGGCCGGGGAAGATGAGCGTGTGGAACGGGATGTTGTCCTTGCCAATCGTGTAGATCTGATGGACATCGTCCCCGAACCAGAAGTCCCGCCAACGTTCCGCGGCGCCGAACCGCTCGATCACCGCCGACACGTACCCGAGCGCCGCCTCGCCCCACACGTAGATCACTTTCCCGTCCGCACCGTCGAACGGCGCCGGGATCCCCCATTCGATGTCGCGCGTCATCGCCCGCGGCCTCAGCCCCTCCTCGATCATCCGCTGAGTGAACAAGTGGACGTTCCCCTGGAAGTCCCGAGACGCGACGTAGCGCTCGAGCGCCGGCGCGAGCCGCCCAAGATCGAGATACCAGTGCTTCGTCTCCCGGAACTCGATCTCCTCGCGCCCGCAGAAGCTGCACCTCGGATCGACCAGTTCCTCCGGCTCGATGATCGCCCCGCACGCATCGCACTGGTCCCCGAGCGCATGTGGAGATCCGCACCGCGGGCACGTGCCGGTGATCAACCGGTCGGCCAGGAACTTTCCGCAATGAAGGCAGAACGCGCGCTGCTCGATCTGCGTGCAGATGTACCCATTCTCCTCCATCTGCAGGTAGATCTCCCGGACGAACCGCACGTGGACCGGCGACTCGGTCGTCGTGTAATTGTCGAATTCAATCCCGAACCGCTCGATGATCTCCTGGATCTGCTGATGGTTCCGCTCCGCCAACTCCGCCGCGGAGACTCCCATCTGGCGCGCCTCGAACTCGATCCTCGTGCCGTGCGCGTCGCTCCCGGACACATAGAGCACGTCCTTCCCCCGCAGCCGGTAGTACCTGGCGAACACGTCGCCCGACAACAACGAACTGACCATGTTCCCCAGATGCGGCAACCCGGAGGCATACGGCCACGCGCTGCAGACAAGAACCCTTGGTTTCTCCATTCGGTCGATTCCCTCTCCTCGCAGACGGCGAACTGGGATTATATCGCCGCACTTCGGGCCGGCAAACGAAGCGATGTTCCGCAGGCTCCCCGAGCCAGCGTTCGTTGCATCTCGCCTCGACTCCGGGTATCAATACAGCTATGCCGAAGAAGAGAACGGATCAGCAAACGGCGGCCCCCATTCGGGTCACCGTGAAGGTGTTCGGCGGCCTTCGCCATCAGCTCGGCGCCCCGTCGATCGAGCTCGACCTTCGCCCCTTCGCCACGCTCGGCGCCCTGTTTGCCGAACTCCGCGCCTCCCGGCCGGACCTCGCCGAGAAGCTCGACGCCGGCCTCCAAGACGGCTACCTCAACGCGCTCATCAACGGCCGCAACATCCGATTCCTCGACGGATCGAACACCCAGCTGAAAGACGGCGACAGCATCGCCTTTCTCCCCCCCATCGGCGGCGGCTGACCCATCCCCAAGAAAGGGGACAGGCTACTTTTTCGTGATCCCCACCGCGCCGCCACAGCGCGACGCTGACCGCCCTCACACGCCGTCTCGTCTCCGCCCTAAAACGTGATCGCCACCGTCAGCTCCAAGAGACAACTCACGTAGAACGGGCGGTCAGACCTGCTACCCACCACGGCGGTCGCGCCGAGGGAGGCTCCCCACATCTGCGTGAAGGCGAGATCGAGCCGAGTGGTCGTCGTCGTGCTCAAGTCGTAGCTGTCGCTCTCGAGCCGGTAGCTGCCGCTCGTGTTGACACGCAGCATCACGGTCGGGAACCCTGCCGGCGCCTCGTCCATTGGCGGCCACTTGTCGACGATTCCCGTCAGATCGTACCGGTAGTCGTTGTCGAGCGTGACACTGAGCGTTCGTGCGTCTCCCTTCTCGGTCGTTCGTACCGTGAACGAGAGGGTATCGCTCTGCCCGCCGGCCGCCGGCGTCCAAGTGAGTCGACCGTTCATGGAGTGCGCTCGAGAGAAGACGGTTTCACCTTGGTAGGTCGTCGCTGAACGAGTCCCTGTGTACGTCAGCGACGGTCGCACGGTGTCAAATCCGCTGTAGGAAACGGCGATCGACAGTCGTTCATTGTCACGCTGCAACGGCTGGTAGAGCCCGGCCACGTCGCCGCTGAACGTGGCTCGCACCAAAAGGCCCTGCCATTCGCTCCGGAGCGCAAATCGGCCGTCGATCTTCCAGATGCGCTTCTCGTTGATGAGGCTCACCCCGAGGTCGGGCGTGATCCTCCACGATAGAAGATCGATCCGGTCCGGCGTGATGTTGCAGTCGATCTGGTGTTTCGTCGTCCATTCTTCATCCGTCAGCGACCGGGATCGTTTCAGGTCGTAATTGAGCCCGAGCCCTGCGAAGACGAGCCTGCCCGACCACGATCCGTTCAGGTTAAAGCTCTCGCTCCCACTCCAGGCTCCGCTGCTCTCCTGCACTGGACGCGACCACGAGGCCTTCGCGGTGAACGTCGGCGAGAGCTTCACCGACGATTCGATCCCCAGACGGGTATCCCGGCGCAACCGATCCTCAACAAGATCCGCGGCGTAGGCATCGCGCCAGGAGAGTCCCAGGCTGAACGAGTCATCGAAGAACCGGTCTCTCAGCGAGAGCTGATAGGCGATCCGCCGATACTCGTCGCCACGACGGTACGGATCGTCATTCACGCTCTCGTGCTGGATCCCGAGGGAGACGTCCGGGCCGATCGTCCAGGCGAACGACATCTCGTTCTCCATCCTCGCCTCGGGTCGATCGCTTGATGGGTCGCTCACATGGTAGCCGTGCGACGCGGAAAGCTTCGCGTTCGAGCCGAGATCCGTTGACCCGGCGAGCGACCATCCGGTAGCGTCACGGCGGCCGATCGCGCCGATCGATCGGTATTCCGGCGGTTGATGCTCCACGACGCCGGAGAGTGAAAACCCGTCTCCGTCCCGCTGGAACGCCGCGCGCGCGTAGATCCCCTCGTGGGTGTGCTCATCGACCGGGACATCGAAAAACGCCAGCGGATCCCGCCCCACGATCTTCGTCACCGACGTCGCGAACGTCTCCTGGCCGCTCACGGTCCGCCGCCAGACGAGCAGCTCGTAGTCAGCGCCGGCTCGGCTTCCGAGCCACAGCGCGCCTGAGCCGTCGGCGCCGAGTGCGGTGATCGCCCACTCGGGATGCAGCACCTCGCCCGTCGTCGCCGATATGCCACCGCGGTCGGTCCCGTACCAGAGGTTGCCGCCCGCAACCGCCAGCGTGTAGACCGGCTCTCCAAGAACTACCCAGCCCGTCCCGAGGCCGTCCCGCACAGTCCGCAACCCACGGTCCGATGCAATGTAGAGCGTGTCGTCGATCGCCAGCAGCTCGTACACCCATTCGCCGAGCGTCCCCGGAACCGCCTCCAGCGTCTTCAAGTCCATTTCGTATCGATACAGCCCGTCCTCCGTGCCCAGGTAGAGCGACCGTCCCAGCGCGTGTATCGCCCGGACCACCGGCAGATCCGCGAACACCCCGCCCGTGCGTGCTGTCCACTCGGTCGGATCCGTGAGACCATCGACGGGAACCGAAACCAGCCCCTTCTCCGTCCCGATCCAGAGCGTTCGCCCCACCAGTTCGAGCGCCCGGATCTGCGCGCCCGGAAGGCCATCCTCCTCGTAGTACCGATACCAGTTTCCGACCCGGTCGAGCGGCGCGCTCCCGGCCAATTGAACGACCGTCAGCCCACCATTCGTCCCCAAGTACACCCGCTCGTCGTCGACCGCCATCGCCCGTACGGCGCGCCCGGCCAGACCGTCGGAAACGCCGTACCTCCGCCACGTCCCGTTCGCGTAGACACTCAACCCGCCTGAGTCGCCGAAGAATGTGTACCCCGCGCCGGACACGATCGCCCGGACTTCGTTCGGCCGGTGCACTCGCTTGTTATCGTCGAACGGGTACTCATCGTGGTTGTAGCCGACCAGCAGGTCAGCGCGGAATCCGTCGAGCCGAATCGAGCTCACGATCCCGGCGACGGTGTGGGTGTTCGGCATCGTCCCCACCGTCTCCGGATTCGCCGCCGATCCCGGATCATCGGCCGAGCGCAACAGGCTGACCTTGACGTCGATCGCTTCGGAGAGCGGCATCGAGAGCGACAGCCCGTAGAAGTACGTCGCGTACTCGGCCGTCCCCCCGAGCCCCCCGCCGTACCGCTCATAGTCGACGCGGATCACGTCCGCCTCCCGCACCTCCACGAGCAGGATCAGCATTCCCAGTTCGTAGTCGACCTGGTATTCCCGGTCGCGAACGAGCAACCTCCCGTTCAGCAGCACACGCTCGCTTTCCGGGATAATCGACATCCCGAGCATGTACATCCCGCCGGTGACGGCGTAGTCAAACGAGACCCGGATCGCCGCATCGGCGTGGTCGAAGAACGACGCAGGAAAGCGCAGTTCCACGATCCCCTTCGCCGGGTAGACGATCGATGAGTACGCGCTGTACCCCGGTTCGGCGATCGATTCGAACGTCTCGCCGTCCGTACTTACCCCGACGACGACCGACGCTTCCTTGACCTGCGTCCGCCCGAGATCGTAGAACGTTCGGCGGACCGCGTCGCTCCCTGCGTAGCTCATCGACCCGACCGCCAGGCGCGCCGACCCCGCCACCTTCCCGAGGAACTCGAGCTCGTACTCGCTGTTCGCTGAGAACGGGTACGTCTTCGCGTCCGATCCCGACAACTCGTGCTCCTCGTTGTACGTTTCGATCGCCACTTCGAGCCGTTCGCGCAGCAGATCCGGGAGTTTGCGCTTCAGAACGAGCGTCTGGTCCGCCTCCCCCACGACCGTGAAGTAGCGCGCAGGCACCGGCCAATCCGGCTCATCGGCGAACACCTCGGAGAGGAACCCCAACCCGTACTGGACGAGCAGATCGCCGAGCCCCGCGCCCGCCTCCACCACGAGCCTCACCTCGGTGAACTCGTCGATGTAGCGCTCCGAGAGTGGATACGCGTAGAGCCCGTCGAGGTGGCGTAAATAGGGCTGCGCGACCCACGCCCGGTCCGGCTGGTTCACCGAGAACAATACGTCCTCATGCGCTGTCTCACCGACGAACGTCTTCGTCTCGAGCACTCCTTCGAGCTTCGAGCCGACCGCAGTGAGCGTCACGTCGCCGAACGTGTAGTCGAGACGCAGGCCCTTCATCTTCTTGCTGTACGCTGCGAACTCGTCCATCCCGAGGATGACGAAGTCCCCGAGGACGCCGTCCAAGTGCTCCGTGTCGAGTCGAACCGTCAGCGATTGGAGGCTCTGGTCCGCGCGATCGTCGAAGTTCGCCTCGAGCGTCAGCACGGAGAGCGCTTCCGCCTCGATCGTCGCCGCAAACGTCTGGTCAAGCGTCAGCTGTCCGGGAGCAAGTCCGGAGAGCGCCAGCCCATAGGCATCTCCGAACCCATACCGGATCGTCCACGTCTTCTGCCCCTCGATCGTCGCCCGGAAGTGTTCCGTCTCCTCGGTCAGCGCTGCGGCCAGCGTCATCCCACCGAACGCCAACAGCAGGACCGCCGTTCCCAGGACCCTCGTTATCATCATCCGTGCGTGCATCCGGGGCGTCCCTCCCTCAGAATCGGATCGTGAGCGCGACTCGATGGCTGTCTCCGAGATCGGCCCGTGTCAGATACGCCCAATCGATCTCCAGAACCTCGAACCGGACCGACAGCCCGAACGTCGGTCCCATCCCGTCAAACCCGACCCGCGCGCCCAGCCCTCCGATCCACGCCTCAATCCCCGCACCCACGTCCCAGCGTGGAGACAGAAACCCGGTCACCTCAAGCGTCCCCGTCCATTGCACCTCCGGCGCCGGCGCGAATGTGGCCGCGACGCCGAGCCGCAGCCGCGGCTCCCATGCATCCTCCCGCGCAGTGTCGTAGGCGACTGGGCTCGACCACGCCCCTTCCCAGAGCGCGGCGACGCAAATCCCGCCCCTGCGGATCGTCACCGCCGGATCGAGCGACCAACCGCTCCCCTCCATCGGCGAAGAGACCCGAACGTACCGCCACCGGGCCCCGATCCCGAGCGGCCCGAGCGGCAGCCCGACCGACCCGACGAACCCCTGGCTCGCATAGCGAACCAGACCGTCGCTCGTCTCGATCGGGCCCGAATCGAGGAGCAGAATCGCCGCCCCCACGAATCGCGTCGCCGCCGTGATCGCGCCGAACGTGACATCGCCGAACTGCCGCGCGAGAAGCGATGTCACACCAAACCCGTCGATCCACCCGAGCGCCGCCGGGCTGTGAACGACCGCCCCTTCATCATCCGCCACCGCCATGTAGGCCCCGCCGAGCCCGTGCGCACGCGCAGAGCTTCCGAGCCCGAAGATGCCGCCCGTGTTCTCGACCGCCGTCCCAGAGAGCGACCCCACCACCATCAGTAAAGCGATCCAGCTCCCGGCCCTGCGGATCCGGCTCATCGGATCACCAGCTTCCCGGGCGACGACGCCCCGCGGTCGGTGACGACGACATACAGGTAGAGCCCGGCCGCCAGCGCCTCCCCGCGCGACGACCGAAGATCCCACCGATACGTCCCGCTCGTCGGCTCGAGCTCGACACGAAAGACCAATCCCCCCGCGATGTTGTAGACACGCAACTCGACGGAACGCGCGCCATCGGGAACCTCGAAAGCGAAGAGAGCCGACGTCGACGCGGGGTTCGGATCGACCTGCGCCGAGATCGGCGGCGTCTCCGTCGATCCGTTCGGTGGCTCCGGCATCATCAGCCGCTCCACCGCCGTCGCCGCGTCAAGCTTCCCCCACCCCCAACGCGAGTTCGGGATCGACCCGGTCATCGCATCCCGAATCGCCGTCTCGGTCAGGATATCGATCAGATCGGAGACCCTGAGACGCGCGTCGATCGAGAACAGCAGAGCGATCGTCCCCGCGACGTGAGGGCTCGCCATGCTCGTCCCGAGCGAGATCGTGTGGGCACCGTCGGGGTGCTCGAAGACCGACGCCGACGGGCTGTTGCGCGACAGCACCGAGTAAATCCACGCCCCCGGCGCGCAGATCTCCGGCTTCGTCCGCCCGTCCCGTGTCGGCCCCTGACTCGAGAACGACGAAAGCACGCCGGCCGGATAGCGCGCGCCGTAGTCCTGTTGGCCCGCCTTCGACGGCCACGCCGACTTCGTGTTGTACGCCCCGACGGTGATCACGCCTCGCGCGTTCCCCGGCTCGTCGATCGTCGACGACGAGTCTCCGCCGACGATCGTTCCCGAACTGCTGATGACCCACCCGTCGAACCGGCCGCCGCCGGCTGCGTCGGTCACCCCGATCTGCCACCGCTCCCCGCTGACGATGCTCGTCAGTCGGATCAGCGCCTCGTGATCGCCGTTGTTCGGATTCACGCCCGCCGACGCGTTGTCGACGTAGACGAGCCCGCTCGGCGTCGTCACGTACCCCGAGATCCCGCCCGTGGCAGTCACGACCGGTGTCCCCGCCGGCGGCGTCACGGTGATCGTGAATAGCGCGTCGCCCGGGTACCACAGGCTCATCTCGAACTCCACCCCCTCCGGAGAGACGTCGAACGAATAGGTGCCGCCTCGGAGCGTCGAGGAGACGTGAATCGACAGGTCCCCCTCGTTCCCGGCCGAGACGACGATCGCACGGCCCGGCCGCCCCGTCAGCTCGCTCAGCCCCTGTTCGAATAGGCTCGTCCCGTCGTGCGGCCCGTCGTGCCCCCCCAGGCTCAGGTTGACAACCGCCGGCCGCCCGAGCGCGTCCGCCTGCCGGAAGATGTAGTCGACACCCGACAGGATGTCCGAAGTGTAGAACGACGTCTTGACGGCGATGATCTCCGCACCCGGCGCGACCCCGACGAACCCCGACGACGACGACGACCCGTCCCCGGCGGCGATCCCAGTGACGTGTGTCCCGTGACCGTCCGTATCGCCCTGACGGACCGATCCTTTCTCCGGGCCGTATCCGAGCGCGATGTCGCTCTCGATCTGCTGCCGCGTGTACTTCGCGCCGAGAAGACCCCACGTCTGGTCCCAGATCGCCAGAATCCTCGACGACTCCTCGTTCCCGTCCCCATTCCTGTCGTACCGGAAATCCAGGTGCAGGTAGTCGATCCCCGTATCGACGATTCCGACGATGACGCCCTCACCGGTCACCGGAGGCGACGCTCGATGGACCGCGTCGGCGTGGATCGCTTGCACGCTGACATCGAGCATCGGCCGGGTCCGCCACGCCGGCTCGACGTAGACCACGTCGAACGAAGACGCGAGCGCCATCAGATCGGAGACGCTGACGAGCAGGCTTAGGATCGTCCCGGTGTTTGCACGGATCGGAATCCCGAGGAACCGAACTCCGCTGACCGGCCGTGCCGTCTTGACCAGGACGCCAAACCGCTCCGCCCCGGTCGAGAGGTCGATCTGAAACCGCTCCCCGTCGAACAGGGGAAGCCCCATTGCACCTGTCGACAGCGCCCTCGCGCCCGCCGGCTGAAACACGATCGCCCGGAGCGATGGGTGAAGCCGGCCCGGATCGGGATCTCCCGCCGCGCCGATGGGGACGATGCCGAAGAGCAGAGCGGTCAAGACAATCACAACAAGGACGGCTCGGTTCACGATCCTCCCCCTCACGCCGGAGCCGGGATTGTACCACATCGAGAATACTCCACCAAGACCGGCTTTCCTCTCCCTCGCGCCTTGGGATCCGCCTCTCCTTTACACCCCCGCCGTGCTGTGCTATGATCGCCCCGGCCGATCTGCAACCGCATCGGCCTGTTGTTGCGCGATCTCGGCGCCTGTCATCGCGACCGGCGCCCATATTTCGGTCGGGTCTTGGGAGCCTCAGGATGGAAGAGCGTGTGACAGTCGACGATTCCCTGGAGGACGACGAGGAGATGATGCTCCGTTACAAGAGTGCGATTGAACGCATTATCCCTCAACTCCCCGTGAAGAACGGCGTGGTGGACATCGATGCCATCTGGATTGAGACATCGCTTCCGCTCGATCTCCTGCGAACCCTCCTCCGCCGCGGGGACCTGAAGCTCCCCGAGAACGTTGAGCGGGTCAATCTCAAGTCCCGCGTTCCGCAAGGAGATCTCCATGAAAAGGGCGGACGCCGACGGCGCCGTGAAGTTCGGGACTGACGGCTGGCG
>Ga0068712_1001319_pt1 | contig 36309 bp, 32 predicted proteins | sample MTBAKSrepl1MetaG_FD_62987 | JGI IMG/M metagenome (GOLD analysis project Ga0068712, IMG submission 62987) | Enrichment culture microbial communities from Arthur Kill intertidal strait, New Jersey, USA, that are MTBE-degrading - MTBE-AKS1... | ecosystem: Environmental > Aquatic > Marine >... | reverse complement strand
CACAGGTTCCCGGTTCAAGGTTCCCGGTTGAGGGCGCTATTTGTCCGTTCGATGGCCTCTTTTGTAGTTTTCAGCGACGAGTGGGGCCAGTTGATGAATCAAAAATCGCCAAACAGGGCTTCAAGACTGCCTTTTTCGCCGCTCTTAAGCCTTTTCAGGCCCCCTCCCCTACCTGACGACCCATTGACCCCGCCGCGACTGCTTCTCTGCGACCCAAAAAAAACCGCGGTCTATCCAGCAGGCCACGGTCTTTTACTACATCTTATCCATTGGACCGGGGCGGACCTGTGCACCAGAAAAAATAGTAATAAAGGTTGTTCCTTCCCTGTTTGGACATCTTTTCTCCTATGGCTTCTTCCTGGTTAAGAGATGCTCTTTTTTCTCAGCCAGTGGTCGGCAAGCACAATGGCCGCCATGGCCTTGAGCACAGGCCCCACGCGGGGAACCGCACACGCGTCGAATCGTCCCGTTAGCCGCATCCGCGCAGGACGTCTCTCCCTGTCGATGGTCTCCTGCTCCATGGCGATGGAGGGAATGGGCTTGACTGCAGCGCGAAGCACAATGTCGTCGCCGTTCGAGATCCCGCCCAGGATGCCGCCGGCATGGTTGGTCTTGAAACCGCTGGGCGTGATGGGATCGTTATGCTGGGAGCCTCTCAGCCTGGCCGCCTCAAATCCCGAGCCGATCTCCACCCCCTTTACGGCCCCTACAGACATCACGGCCTTGGCAAGGTCTGCGCTCAGTTTGTCGAATACGGGCTCTCCCAACCCTGGAGGACAGCCCACGACCCGTACCTCTACAATGCCGCCAATGGAATCCCCGGCCTCCCTTGCCTTCACAAGGGCATCTCTCATTTTGTCTACAACGCCCCTGTCAGGGGAGCAAAAGGGATTGTCATGAACCGCATCCAGATCTACATGCGCCACCCGGACCCCTCCCATCTCCAGGGTGTAGGCGAACATGCGGATGTTCAGTGGCGCCAGGATCTTTTGGGCCACCACCCCGGCGGCGACCCTTGCCGCGGTCTCCCGTGCCGAGGACCTCCCACCCCCCCTGAAGTCAAAATGGCCGTACTTCTCATAGTAGGTGAAGTCTGCATGGCCCGGCCGGAAGAGGGTGCGAAGGATTTCATAGGGCGCACTGTCCACATCCTCGTTGGGGATGAACAGGGCAATGGGCGCGCCGGTAGTGAGTCCCTCAAAGACCCCTGAAAGGATTTCGACCCGGTCCGCCTCGGATCGCGGCGTGTCCAGGGCAGTGCGGCCGGGCCGCCGTTTTGCCATTTCCTCTCTGAAGTCATCCTCACATAAGGAAATGCGCGATGGACAGCCGTCTATGACTGCGGCCACCCCCCTGCCGTGGGATTCCCCAAACGTAGTGACCCTGAAGGCCTTGCCGAACGCGTTTCCTCCCATGTCAATGATTCCTTCCCATGGAGCCGGCAGACCCAGGGGGCAGGGCCTCCATAACGGCCTGAGCAACCGCTTCCGGGACCAGGCAATCGGTCTTTACTGCAACATCGCTGGCCTGTTCATACATGGCCATCCGCTCTCCAAGGATGGCATCGATTTCCTGAAGGGGATCGGTCCCTCTAAGGGGGGGTCTGACCAGCCCCCGCTCCCGGTCCAGGGCCATCCGCTCCTTGATGACGGCAGGCCTCGTACACAGCCATACAAGCCAGCCTGTTTCCTTGAGCCTTCTGACGTTCTCAGGATCCATGACGACCCCTCCCCCCGCAGCGATAACGGACTCCTTTTGCGAGGCCGCCGCCTCCACGGCCTCCCTTTCCACGCGCCTGAAATCAGGCCAACCCTTCTGCCGTACATAGTCAGGAACAGACATGCCTGTTTTTTCCTCGATGAGACAGTCGGTATCCAAAAACGGCATATTCAGATTCGCGGCCAAAAGCCTTCCCACAAGGGTCTTGCCGCTGCACCGATATCCGATCAACACGATGTTCATGATCTCTTGTGCGTCCTTAAGCAAAAAAAAAGGCCGTGGACAAATCTTCTTGCCCACGGCCTTCAAACGGAATATATCATCGCATCAGGACATGGGCATGCCTCTCCCCCAGGAATAAAAATAAAAGCCCTGCCATGCCTGATGTCTGAAATTCATCTTCTTTTTTGACCTGCGCTGTGCGTTTAATGTTGGGAAACGGCGCATTCATAATCCATGGACCCATCATTGTCAAGAAAATTTTTCAGGACCTGTTCCACCGTGTTTTTTTGCCGGAACCCAAAAAAATAACTTGACATGCGACGTGTCCGGGAATAGAGTGTTTCGATATTTTGAGAATTTCATTGATTGGGATATTAAGAATGTGTGATTATCTGCACAACATTATCGTCATTATCAGCGCAACAGGGATAAGTGTTTCCCTGTTGCTCCTCCTTTTGGTCGTCAGACTCAAATGCCCCGGCCTGATAATGACATGATGTAAGCAAAACCCCTTAAAATCCGTTATCAGGCCAACCTGATAACGGATTTTTTTTTGGAGAAAAAAATGAAAGGTCACGTGATCCTTTACGATACGACCATGCGGGACGGGACCCAGGGCGAATACATCACCTTCTCTGCCGAAGACAAATTCCGCATTGCAAAAAAGCTGGATGAGTTCGGCATTCCCTATGTGGAAGGAGGCTGGCCCGGGTCCAATCCCAAAGATGTCCGTTTTTTCGAGATGGCCAAAGGGTTTGATTTCCAGAATGCGCGCATCACGGCCTTTTCCAGCACGCGCCGGCCAGGCACGACCCCGCAGGAGGACGAAAACATCCAGGCACTTCTCAAGACCGACATGCAAACCCTCACCCTTTTCGGGAAGAGCTGGGACCTGCATGCCACCGATATCCTGGGGATATCCCTGGAGGAAAACCTCAAGATGATTCACGAGACAGTTGCCTGTCTGCGGGCAGAGGGACGGGAGGTCATCTACGATGCCGAGCATTTCTTTGACGGCTTCCGCGCCAACCCTTCCTATGCCATGGAGACCCTTGTTGCTGCACAAGAGGGGGGGGCGGCCACTATTGTCCTGTGCGACACCAACGGCGGGAGGATGCCCTGGGAGATCACGGAGATGATGGACAAGGTCGTGGGTCGACTCAAGGTTCCCATCGGCATCCACGCCCATAACGATTGCGGACTGGCCCTGGCCAATTCTCTGGCTGCAGTGGAGGTAGGGGCACGAATGGTGCAGGGCACCATCAACGGTTACGGCGAGCGGTGCGGCAATGTGGACCTGATCGCGGTCATCGGCAATCTCCAGTTCAAGATGGGGTACTCGTGCGTGCCTCAAGAGAAGATCAAACAGCTGACCGAACTCTCCCGCTTTGTGAGCGAGGTGGCCAATGTGCCGCCCATGAATCAGCGTCCTTTTGTGGGAAAGAGCGCCTTTGCCCATAAAGGCGGGGTCCATGTCAGCGCTATCCAGAAAAACCCCGCAGCCTACGAGCACATGGATCCCCAACTGGTCGGGAACCGGAGGCGGGTCCTGGTCTCTGATCTGTCGGGAAAGAGCAATATCGCCTACAAGGCCCGGGAGATGGAGATCAAGCTGGGGGGCAACGGGTACGACAGCCAGAAGATCGTGGCCGAGATCAAGCGCCTGGAAGATCAAGGATATCAGTTTGATGCGGCCGAGGGTTCCCTGGAGCTTCTCATCAAGAAGGTCACTGGCCAGTTCCATGAACCCTTTGTGCTGGAATCCTTTCGGGTCACCACCGAAAAGAACCGCCTGGGCCCGAGCCCCTGCCAGGCCACAATCAAGATCTCGGTGGGCGATGAGGAAGAGATCACCGCAGCCGAAGGGGACGGTCCGGTGAACGCCCTTGACAATGCCCTGAGAAAGGCCCTCACCAAATTCTTCCCGCAGATCGAGGAGATGGGCCTGGTGGACTTCAAGGTGCGCGTCATTGACGGAAGCTGGGGCACCGGATCCAAAGTGCGGGTCCAGATCGAATCCAGGGACGCGCGGGAAATCTGGTCCACCATCGGGGTATCGGAAAACATTATCGAGGCGAGCTGGCAGGCCCTGGCGGACAGCGTCCAGTACAAGCTATCCAGGGAAGAAGGACAGGGGCTTCTGCAGCACGAACACAGGATGCAGGCCGCAAGTTAGTCCGTAACTTCTCTGCAACATGCCGGGAAGTTTGCCCGTGGGGGTCTCTGCCCAAGGGCTGCAAAAACCGAATACAGCTCCTGGGAACGGCAGCAGGGCTTTATAATACAGTCTGTTCCAGCCCCAAGGAGAGGCTTTCACCTGCCCGCCATGCGAGCGAGGCGAGTCAGGCGGGTGGGGCGGTATGTCCTTGCTGCCTTTCAATAGACGGTATCCCGAGCCCGGGGGCGGTCGCCGAACGATACGAACGCATTTTATTGCAGCCCTTGGGCAGAGACCCCCACGGGCGGGCAGAACGCTGTTTCGTTGCGGCCGTCAGGCCGCCTTGGGGAACTTGACAATGATAAAGACCAACAACGATATGGAGACATTGGTTTACATGGAGGAATGCGCCGCAGATGCTTTTGAAAAGAGTTGTCTGCGGAGGGTCCTTATGGCGAATTGCAGGCCCTGGGGATAGAGGACGGGTGGAATAAAAGGCTCACGCCTGAACTCCAAACAGCATGCGTGGCGATGATGCCTCGCGGTCAGGAATCTGCCCGTAAGCCTTTGCAACAGATCAGTGCCGCGATTCGATGCGGTTCAGTCATAAGGAGACCATAGAATGGAAGACCGTGTGATTATTTTTGACACTACGCTGAGAGACGGGGAACAATCCCCAGGGGCCAGCATGAATGCGGCCGAAAAGCTGCGGCTGGCCCACCAGCTGGAACGATTAGGGGTGGACGTGTTGGAGGCGGGGTTTCCCGCCTCATCGCCCGGCGATTTCGATTCGGTCCAGTTGATCGCCAACAAGGTCCGCAATGTCCAGGTGACCGCCCTTGCCAGGACCTCGCGCAGCGACATCGACCGGGCATGGGAGGCGATCCGCGGGGCGGCCAACCCCAGAATCCACACCTTTATCGCCACCTCGGACATCCACCTGACCCACAAGCTCAAGATGGATCGGGATCAGGTAATCCGCGAGGCCGTCGATGCGGTGAGATATGCAAAGGGGTTTACGGACAATGTGGAATTTTCCGCGGAAGACGGAACCCGGTCTGACAGGGACTACCTGTGCAGGGTCTTTGAGGCGGTGATCGAGGCGGGCGCTGCCACCGTCAATCTGCCGGACACGGTCGGATACGCCCTTCCCGACGAGTACGCCGATCTGATCCGCTATGTGCGAGACCATACCCCCAATATCCACAGGGCCGTCCTGAGCGTCCACTGCCACAACGACCTGGGCCTGGCCACGGCCAACACCCTGGCAGGGATCAGGGCCGGGGCGCGTCAGGCAGAGGTCACCATTAACGGCATTGGCGAACGGGCCGGCAACACCTCCCTTGAAGAGGTGGTCATGGCCATCCATACGCGCAAGGACCTGGTCAACCTCGCCACTGCTGTGGATCCCGGCCAGATCCATCCCACCAGCAGGCTCGCCTCCATGATTACCGGGATCGTGGTTCAGCCCAACAAGGCCATTGTGGGGGCCAATGCCTTTGCCCATGAGGCCGGCATCCACCAGGACGGGGTCTTAAAAAATCCCATGACCTATGAGATTATGGCGCCCGAGACCGTGGGCCTCGCCAAAAACCGTCTGGTTTTGGGCAAACACTCAGGAAGGCATGCCTTCAGGGACAAATTGTCTCAGATGGGGTATGATCTCTCTCCGGAGGAACTGGACAGGCTCTTTGCCAGGTTCAAGGAGCTGAGCGACAAACGCAAAGAGATCCTGGAAGAGGATATCGAGGTCCTGGTGGCCGAGGAAATTCTGCGGGTTCCGGATCAGTATGAACTAACCTATCTCAATGTGGTCAGCGGCACGGTGGAGGTCCCCACCGCCACTGTCAAGCTCCGCATCGACGGGGAAGAGGTCAAGGGAGCGGGTTTTGGCGTAGGCCCCATTGACGCCGCATTCAATACCATCGCCAAGATGACCGGGAGTAGATCCAAGCTGATGCGCTTTTCGGTCAATGCCATCACCGGCGGCATGGACGCCCAGGGCGAGGTCATGGTGAGACTTCAGGAAAACGGCCTCGTGGCCCTGGGCAAGGGGGCTGACCCGGACATCATCACTGCCAGCGCCAAGGCCTATGTCAACGGCCTCAATCGCCTGGAATACTTGAAGAAAAATCCGAGACTCTCGCCCAATGAAGGGCTGCGGTAACAAGGAAGAGAATGTCGAATAGGGACGTTGGAAAAACGTCGAACATCGAACGTCCAATGTCGAACAGGGAATCTGAAGGAGGGAAATCTGATGAAAAGAGAGGAAACCCATTTATGGCGATGACCATTACCGAAAAGATCCTTGCAGCCCATGCAGGGAGGGAGCAGGTCAGCCCGGGGGAATTGATTGAGGTGAACGTGGATTTTGCCCTGGCCAACGACATTACCGCTCCCATGGCCATACGGATGTTTAACGAATTGGGGGCCAAAGAGGTATTTGACCGGGACCGGGTTGCACTGGTCCCGGATCATTTTGTGCCCAACAAGGATATTGCCTCGGCCCAGCAGGTGAAGCTGACGCGGGAGTTTGCTCGAAAACACCGCATCCGGCATTTCTTTGAACTGGGCGAGACCGGGGTGGAGCATGTGATCCTCCCGGAAAAAGGACTGGTTTTGCCTGGCGATCTGGTGATCGGGGCCGACAGTCACACCTGCACCTACGGGGCCCTGGGCGCCTTTTCCGCAGGCATGGGAAGCACCGACGTGGGCGCCATTCTGGCCACGGGCAGGACATGGCTGAAGGCGCCTGCCGCCATCAAACTGGTCTATGAGGGCGCATGCGGCCCCCATGTGGGAGGAAAGGACCTGATCCTGTACACCCTGGGCCTGCTGGGGGTGGCCGGCGCGGTGTACAAGACCCTGGAGTTCACGGGCGAGGCCGTGGACCGGCTCCCCATGTCGCACAGGTTTACCATGGCCAACATGGCCGTGGAGGCGGGCGCCAAGAACGGGATCTTTGCGCCCGACGAGACCGCCAGGGCCTATATCGAGGGTCGATCCGCACGGCCCGGCCGTTTTTTCAAGAGCGATCGTGATGCCGTCTACGAACAGGAGATCCACATCTCAGTGGACGCCATGGAGCCGCAGGTGGCCCTTCCCCATTCCCCTGACAACGTCAGACCCATATCGGCCTTAGACAAGATTCCATTGGATCAGGTCTTTCTGGGCTCGTGCACCAATGGCCGGCTGGAAGACCTGCGAGAGGCAGCCGCCTTGATCAGGGGCCGCAAGGTGGCCCCCGGGGTCAGGTTCATCGTGATTCCCGGCTCGCCCCTCATCTACAGGGAGGCCTTGAAAGAAGGCCTGATCGAGACCTTCCTGCAGGCCGGCGGTGTGGTCGGCCCCCCGTGCTGCGGTCCCTGCCTGGGCGGACATATGGGTATCCTGGCCGAGGGGGAACGGGCCCTTTCCACCAGCAACCGCAATTTTGTGGGCCGCATGGGGCACCCCAAAAGCGAGGTGTATCTGGCAAATCCGGCTGTGGCCGCAACATCCGCCATCATGGGGTATATCGCGTCTCCGGATGCGCTCTAACACGGGAGGATCACCGCGATGCAAACACAAGGAAGGGTATGGAAATTTGGAGATCATGTGGATACGGACCTGATCATCCCGGCGCGGTTTCTTAACGTGTCCGATCCAGAGGAACTGGCCAAGAATTGCTTCATCGATCTGAGGCCTGAGTTCGTCAGAGAGGTCCGGCCAGGCGACATTGCCGTGGCAGGCGTCAACTTCGGGTGCGGTTCTTCCAGGGAGCACGCCCCCTGGGCCATGAAGGCGGCCGGGATCGCGGCCGTGATTGCCAAGAGCTGCGCGCGGATCTTTTACCGAAACGCCTTCAATATCGGACTTCCGGTCCTGGAGTCAGAAGAGGCAGCGGACATGCTGCAAGACGGCAGCCGGATAGCGGTCGATATTATGAAGGGCCACATCACAGACATGGATACGGAAACAGTCTTTTTTGCCAAGCCCATTCCCGGGTTCATGATGAAGATTATTCAGTCGGGGGGCCTGCTCTCTTATATCCGCGAAACAGAGGCGCGGGCGGTCTGACGGGCAAGTTCGGACCGCAATTCCGCAATTGAGGCGCAAGCCTTTTTGTGTCAACCAAAAATCATCAATCAAAAAGGGGGGATTCTTATTAAACTCACCGGCGCACAAATCGTTTTAAAAACGCTCCAGGAAGAGGGCGTTGATGTGATATTCGGATTTCCCGGGGGGGCGGTGGTGGATATCTACGACGAACTTGTCAAGACCGATATCCGACACATCACCGTGCGGCACGAACAGGGGGCAGTCCACGCCGCAGACGGGTATACCCGTGCCTCCGGCAAGGTCGGGGTCTGTCTTGTCACCTCGGGGCCAGGGGCCACCAATACGGTATCCGGGATCGCCTCGGCATACATGGATTCCATTCCCATCGTGGTCCTGACAGGCCAGGTCCCCACTGATCTCATTGGCAACGATGCCTTTCAGGAGGTGGATATCGTTGGGATCACGCGGCCCTGCACCAAGCACAACTACCTGGTGAAAAGGGTTGAGGACCTGGGAAAAATCCTGAAAGAGGCCTTTTATGTGGCCCAGTCCGGCCGTCCGGGACCGGTCCTGGTGGACCTGCCCAAGGACGTGATCAAGGGGAGCACCCCCTATCGGCCGATCAAGCAGGTCCATCTCAGGTCCTACAACCCTACGTATGAACCCAATTTCAGGCAGCTTCCCAAGGCCGCAGCCCTAATAAAGGAGGCCAAACGGCCCATGATCCTCACCGGCGGGGGGGCCATCCTCTCCAAGGCCTCCGAGGCCTTGCGCACACTGGCATGGAAGATCCAGGCCCCTGTGGCCTCAACCCTCATGGGCATGGGGGCCTTTCCCGGAAGCGACCCTCTGTGGCTGGGGATGATCGGCATGCACGGGACCTACCGCGCCAACATGTCCTCTGCCGCATGCGATCTCCTGATCGCGGTGGGGGTCCGTTTCAGCGACCGGGTCACGGGCAAGGTGGAAAAGTTTGCGCCTAACGCGAGGATCATCCATATTGATATCGACCCCACCTCCATCCGCAAGAACATCCCGGTATCGATCCCCATTGTGGGGGACTGCCGGCTGACACTGGAAAAGCTGAACGCCCTTCTCGATACAGAAGAATTGGGGGATCTGACCGGGCAGCGGAAGCCGTGGCTGGATCAGATCCAGGAATGGAAGGCCACCAAGACCCTCACATATGTCCAGGACGAGGTGATCAAGCCCCAGTACGTGGTGGAGAAACTGTGCGAAATCACCAACGGCGAGGCCATCATCACCACCGAGGTGGGGCAGAACCAGATGTGGGCCGCCCAGTATTACCAATTTAACCAACCCAACTGCTTTATCACCTCGGGGGGGCTGGGGTGCATGGGGTTTGGTTTTCCCGCTGCCATCGGGGCACAGGTTGCATTTCCGGACAGGCTGGTGGTGGATATTGCAGGAGACGGCAGCATCCAGATGAACATCCAGGAGATGGCCACGGCCATGCAGTACCGGCTTCCGGTCAAGATCATCGTTCTCAACAACAGTTGCCTCGGGATGGTCAGGCAGTGGCAGGAGCTCTTCTATGACCGGCGGTATGCCCATACCCAGATGGAGGCCACGCCGGATTTCGTCAGACTGGCCGAGGCCTACGGGGCCGTGGGGCTGCGGGCCACCCGGCCGAAAGAAGTGGCGCCGGTCCTGAAAAAGGGCCTTTCCCATCCGGGTCTGGTCATCATGGATTTCGTGGTGGAAAAGGAAGAGTGCGTCTACCCCATGGTGCCGGCAGGGGCCCCCATCACCGACATGCTTTTGGTGTAAGGCACTGCATGGCGTCCATCTGGATCTTTATCAGACAAAGGGAATTGCAATGGCAAATGAAAAGGACAAGCGGCACATCCTCTCCATGCTGGTGGACAACCAGCCCGGCGTGCTCTCGCGGGTGGCAGGCTTTTTCAGCAGCAGGGGATTCAATATCGACAGCCTGTGCGTATCCGAGACCCATGATCCGCTCATCTCCAGGATCACCCTGGTGGCCATGGGAGACATGGCTGTCCTGGAACAGATCAAGAAGCAGCTCAACAAGCTGATCAACGTTATCAAGGTGCTGGACTTCACTGACGTGGACTATGTGGAGCGCGAGACCGCCCTTGTCAAGCTGCGGGCAAAGCCGGAACACCGGGCCGAAATCCTGCGCATGACGGACATCTTCCGGTCCAGGGTGGTGGATGTGGGATCAGACTTCTATACGGTGGAGATTACAGGAGACGAGGGAAAGATCAATGCATTTCTGAAGCTCGTCAAACACATGGGCATCAAAGAGATCGCGCGGACCGGGCTGGTTGCCCTGGGGCGCGAGAAAAAATAAAGGAGGCGTTATGGCGCAGATTGATTTTGGCGGGGTGCTGGAAGAGGTGGTCACCTCAGAGGAATTTACACTGGAAAAGGCACGGCAGGTCCTGAAAGATGAGACCGTGGCCGTGATCGGTTACGGGGTCCAGGGGCCGGGTCAGGCCCTCAATATGAAGGATAACGGCATACCGGTGATTGTGGGCCAGCGTCAGGGGGGGAGTTCCTGGGACCGGGCCGTGGCCGACGGATTCGTGCCCGGCAAGACCCTGTTTTCCCCAAAGGATGCGGCCCTGCAGGGTACCATTATCCAGTATCTGGTCTCGGATGCAGGGCAGGTGGCCCTCTGGCCCGAGATCAAGGGGTGTCTGAACAAGGGAGACGCCCTCTATTTTTCCCACGGCTTTGCCATTACCTACAAGGATCAGACCGGCGTGGTCCCGCCCCCGGATGTGGACGTCATTCTGGTGGCGCCCAAGGGCTCTGGCCGCACGGTGCGGTCCAATTTCCTGGCAGGAAGCGGGATCAACTCCAGCTACGCGGTGTTTCAGGACGCCACGGGCCGGGCCCTGGAGCGGACCCTGGCCACTGGGATCGCCATTGGTTCGGGATACCTGTTTCCCACCACCTTTGAAAAGGAGGTCGCCAGCGATCTTGTCGGCGAGCGGGGGGTCCTCATGGGGTGCCTGGCCGGGGTCATGGAGGCCCAGTACGCCCTTTTGCGAAGGCATGGCCACAGCCCCAGCGAGGCCTTCAACGAGACGGTGGAGGAGCTGACCCAGAGTCTGATCCGTCTGGTGGCGGAAAACGGCATGGACTGGATGTTCGGCAACTGCAGCACCACGGCCCAGCGGGGGGCCCTGGACTGGAAGGGACGCTTCCGGGATGCCGTGGCTCCGGTCTTTGATCAGCTTTATGAGAGCGTGGCCTCCGGAGAGGAAGCCCGGATCGTGCTGGAGGCCAACAGCCGTGCAGACTATCGGAAAAGGCTTGAAAAGGAACTCTCAGAGATCCGGGATTCCGAGATGTGGCGGGCCGGGGCAGCAGTCCGGGCGCTGAGGCCTGAAAACCGGAACAGGGCACAGGGAGAAAATTCATGAACCGATCCTATCGAATCGGGGTCATTGGCGGCGACGGCACCGGCCCGGAGGTGGTGGCTGAAGGCATCAAGGTCCTCAAGGCCCTGTCCAGAACAACGGGTATCGATTTTGAATTCACGACATTTGACATCGGCGGAGATCGGTACCTGAGAGAAGGGCTCCTGACAACCGACGAAGAGATCGCCACATTGAAGACCATGGACGCGATATTTCTGGGGGCCATCGGGCATCCGGACGTGCGGCCTGGAATCCTGGAGAGGGACATCCTTTTGCGGCTGCGGTTCGACCTCGACCTCTACATCAACCTGCGGCCTGTGGTCCTGTTTGAGGGGGTGGACACGCCCCTTAAGGGAAAAGGCCCGGAGGATATCGACTTTGTGGTGATCCGGGAAAATTCCGAGGGGATGTACGCCGGCGGGGGCGGCTTCTTCAAGAAGGGAACCCCCGACGAGGTGGCCATTCAGGAGTCGGTCAATACCCGCAAGGGCGTGGAGCGGTGCATCCGGTACGCCTTTGAGTTGTGCCGGAAGCGAAACAGGAAAAAGATCCTTACCCTCTGCGCCAAGACCAATGTGCTCATTTATGAATCCGACCTGTGGCGCCGGGTCTTTGAGGAGACGGCAACAGAATACCCGGACATCACTGTGAACTATCAGCATGTGGACGCCTTGTGCATGTGGATGATCAAGAATCCGGAGCAGTTCGATGTGATCGTCACCAACAACCTGTTCGGCGACATCATCACCGACATCGGGGCCATCATCCAGGGGGGCCTGGGGATTGCGGCCGGCGGGAACATCAATCCCGAGGGGACGGCCATGTTCGAGCCCATTGGCGGATCGGCCCCCAAATATGCAGGGCAGGGGAAGATCAATCCCCTGGCCGCCATCTGCGCGGCCCAGATGATGGCGGCCTATTTAGGCGAAACAGATGGGGCCAACCGGCTCCTCGCCGCGATCAAACAGGTCGTTAACGGAAACATCCAAAGCATGGATGCCGGCAGGATGGGGTATTCCACCAGCCAGGTAGGGGACATGGTGGCAGACTGTCTGGCGTGACCAGGCAAGGACGATTGTCTTCCAAGCTTAACGGCTTATTGCCCGTTTCAGCCGGTGTCGTAAGGCTTCAGTTGAAAGAGCTTTTTGGTCTGGGTGGCCACGATGTGGTAAAACTTGTCCTGGGGGACGTAGATGTAGGGGACGTCCTCTTCCCTCCGGTACAGGAAGTGGGAAAGGATCATCCGGTTGACGGCCCTGTGCCCGACGATCATGATGTTCTGGGGGTTGCGGCTCAAATACAAGGCCTTTTTGATCCCCCGGTCCACGCGCTCCTTCATGGAGACGTACCCTTCGCCGTCAGGATAAATATAGGCGTATTTGTTGCGCTTTCTCGCCGCATACACATGGGGCATGGTCTCTCGGATCTCCCGGTAGCTCATGGCCTCGCACACCCCGCTGTCTATTTCGTTGAACTCCTTGAGGGGGATGATGGAGCAGGTCTCCTGTTCCTGCATGATGGGAAAGGCCGTCTGGATGGTCCGCTTCTTCCGGCTCGTGAAGATCACTGGGATCTTCCTGTTTTTGAAATAGAGTGCCAGGGCTCTTGCCTGGGCCTTGCCGTTCTCGGTCAACCCGGAATTGCCGCCGATGCGGTTTTCAAGGTTGAAGTAGGTCTCGCCGTGGCGGATCAGGAAGAGGTTCTTGACCGTATCGGCCACCAGCAGGTCCCGTATGAGATCGTAATAAGGAATATCGTCCGAGATCTCCTCGTGGAGGATCTTGTTGTAGAGGGAATCCAGGCGAACGGCATTTCGTTCCTTATCCACAGGGCTGTAGATGGACTCGTAATATCCGATGCGCTGTCTGAAGCTCTTGAGGGCTGAATCCTTTTTCAGGTGATGGAACTCCGGCAGGGTCACCTTCTGCTCGATGCTGGCCTTGAGGATCTCCGCGTCCTGGTTGATGCATTCAATAAAAAGGACCGGGCGGGTGTTGAGGATTTCCGAGGTCTTTTTCCTCCGCCTCGCGCTGACGTTGGTGGCGTCCAGGATCGCTACCTGGCCGGTCCCGTTCAGATAATTCATGGCCCGCCGGACATTGATCATGGCGATCTTTTCCCTGAGGGCCGCCCCCTTTCGGTTTTGGGGATCGTAGAACTCCGGGTAGGAGGTGTCTTCCGGGCTCAGTCTTCTCCTCAAGTCGCCGTTGTTGAAGATCCGGGTCCTGATGTGGTCCTTGGCCAGGTTTTCCTTCAGCTTGTTGGCGATGGTGGATTTGCCCCTGGCCGGGAGACCCACCATCACAATGTAGAGCTTTTTCTGGTTAAGGGCATTCATGGATATTGAATTCGTTCCACCGCATTATCGTCTTGAAGTTTTTCGGAGAGCCTTTATAATAAAATCATTCAATCTTACGAATCAAGCGAATTCCCTGCATCCGCAGGCGTAACCAGGAGGAGACAGCTATGGCGCAAACATCCGTAACGCGATCGCGCACCGAGGTGCTGGTCAATGATTTTGTCAGGAGCGTATACAACTGGATGGGGGTCGGGCTCTGCCTGACCGGGGTGGTGGCCTTCTATGTATCGAGCAGCGAGGCCCTGCTCCGCCTCATCTTTGGAAATCCACTCATCTTTTTTGTCCTCATTATTGCCGAACTGGGCATGGTGTTTGCCCTGGCCGGGGCCGTGAACCGGATGAGCGCAGGGACGGCCACATCCCTCTTTGTCGTCTATTCAGCCTTAAATGGCGTGACCCTTTCGTTCATATTTCTGGCATACACCCGGACCTCCATTGTGAGCACCTTTTTCATCTGTGCAGGCACCTTCGTGGCGTGCAGCGTCTATGGGTGGACCACCAAAAAAGACCTGACCTCGTGGAGCGGGTTTTTGACCATGGGGCTGATCGGGATCATCATCGCCTCTTTGGTCAATCTGTTTATCAAGAGCAGCGCCATGAGCATGATCATCAGCTATATCGGGGTCATCGTCTTTGTGGGATTGACCGCTTACGACACCCAGAAGTTGAAAAACATGGCCCTGACCCAGCCGGCCGACGCAGAGGCCGGAGTGGTCCGAAAAGGGGCCATCTTAGGGGCACTCTCCCTCTATCTCGATTTTATCAATCTGTTTCTCATGCTCCTGCGGATATTCGGGACCTCCCGGGAATAGGGGTCAGACGGGGGATGGCGGGAGATGCTCTCCCGCTTTGAACCTCCATCGCCTCGCGCCTTGCGCATGCAGCGCCCCCTGGAAGAGACGATCCCCTCTCAGGGGGCCTTTTCACAAGTTGATCGACCATGAGCCAGCCTGCCTATCTGGACCTTTACAGGACCGGGCGTTTTCAGGATCGGGTGAAGAAGGCCCTGGACCTTATGGCGGCCTGCCGGATCTGCCCCCGCAGGTGCGGGGTGAACCGGCTGAACGGCGAAACCGGATACTGCCGCACCGGCCGGCAGGCACGGGTCGCCAGCTACAATGCCCACTTCGGGGAAGAGGCCCCCCTGGTGGGCCGAAACGGTTCCGGGACCATATTTTTCAGCTCCTGCAACCTCCTTTGCAGCTTCTGCCAGAACTACGAAATCAGCCATCTCAATGAAGGGGTCGAGGTCCAGCCTGACCAGATTGCCGGCATGATGCTTCAGCTCATGGAGAGGGGATGCCACAACATCAACCTGGTCACCCCCACCCATGTGACGCCCCAGATCTTGGAGGCCCTGGAGATCGCCATCGGACAGGGCCTCGCCATTCCCCTTGTCTACAATTCGGGCGGATACGAGAGCGTGGGGACCCTGGACCTCCTGGAAGGCATAGTGGACATCTACATGCCGGATTTCAAGTTCTGGGACGGTTCGTGGGCAGAGCGCTTCTGTCATGCGCCTGACTATCCAGATGCGGCCAGGGCCGCGATTCGCGAGATGCACCGCCAGGTGGGGGATCTGGAGATCAACAGCGATGGGATCGCAATCCGGGGTCTCTTGGTCCGGCATCTGGTCATGCCAAACGGCATTGCAGGGACCGAGGAAATCATGAATTTTCTGGCCAGGGACATATCGCCCGATACCTATGTGAATGTCATGGATCAGTATCGGCCCTGCGGCCAGGCAGGCCAGGATCCTGCCATCAACCGGAGGCTGACGGCCCAGGAATACAGGGAGGCCGTGGCCGCGGCCAAAAACGCGGGGCTTCATCGCCTGGATGAAAGGGAGCGGCCCCGCATCATCTTTGGCTTCTGACGGATGGAAAAAAGAGAAAAGACATTCATTGTGGGCGACATCCATGGATGTCTTCATGTGCTGAAACGCCTTCTGGATGAGATCCCCTGGCGGCCTGGCCGGGACCAGCTTGTGTTTGTGGGCGACTGCATCGACCGGGGACCCGATTCAAAGGCCGTGGTGGACTGCATCCTGGACCTGATGCGAATGGATCCAACCGTGATCTGCCTCCTGGGAAACCACGAGGCCATGCTCATGGACTACCTGGCCGGGGTCAATCAGGACCTCTACCTTGCCAATCAGGGCATGACCACCTTGAAAACCTACCTGGCGGAAAAACCCCACTCAGAGGAGGCCTTGATCCCGCCCGATCATATGGCCTTTTACCGTTCCCTCCCGCCCTTTATGGAACTGACCGACTATTACGTGGTTCATGCCGGCTTCCGGCCCGGCATCGAGATAGCGTCTCAGTCCGTGGAGGACATGATCTGGATCCGGGAACCCTTCATTTCCTCGGATTACGATTTTGGGAAAAAGGTAATTTTCGGCCACACCCCCTTTCCGCGTCCCCTGACCATGCCAAACAAGATCGGCATCGACACCGGGGCGGTCTACGGAAACCGGCTCACCTGCATTGAACTCCCGGAAGAACGCTTCTATTCTGTTGCGGAGTGATCAATCTCATCCTGGTTTCCTTTTTCCGCTGATGAAGTCCTCCGCGATCTGAACATCTTCCCTGCTTCCGATATAAAGAGGCACCCTCTGATGGAATTCCTCGGGCTGGATATTGAGTATGGGGCCGCTGCCGTCGCTGGCATATCCGCCCGCCTCTTTGACCACCAGGGCCAGGGGATTGGCCTCCACCATGAGCCGCAGCTTGCCGGTCGGCTTCTTGGGATCCTTTTTGTCGGCAGGATACATGAAAATCCCTCCCTTCAGGAGGTTGCGGTGGAAATCGGCCACCAGACTCCCGATGTACCTGGAGGTGTAGGGCCTGCCGCTTTCCCTGTCCCTTGATTTGAAATAATCCACCAGGGCCCGGGTCTTGTCGTCCCAGAAGGCAACATTCCCTTCGTTGACGCTGTAGATCTTTCCCCTCTCGGGGATGCGGATATTCTCATGAGACAGGAGAAACTCGCCAACGCTCGGATAGAGGGTGAATCCATGGACCCCGGTCCCGTTTCCGGTGGTATAAACCATCATGGTGCTCGATCCATAGATGAAATATCCCGCGGCCACCTGGTTCAATCCAGGCTGCAAGACATCGTTCATGAGCATCTCAATATCGGTTTCGTCGCTTATTTTTCTGTAGATGCCGAATATGGTCCCGATGCTCACGTTGACGTCAATATTGGAAGACCCGTCCAAGGGGTCAAAGACAATAATGTAGGGTCCTTTGGGATACTGGGATGGAATTTCGATCAGGTCTGCATTCTCCTCAGAGCCCATGCAGCAGAGCTGACCTACATGCTGCATGCGTTCGATGATGACGCTGTTGGCGAATACGTCCAGTTTCTGAACCTGTTCATCCTGCACATTGGTGCGGCCGGTGGATCCCAGAATATCTGCAAGACCTGCCTTGTTCACCTCCCTCGAAATCACCTTTGCGGCCACGATCAGTTCATTGAGCAGGGTGGTAAAGGCGCCGGTCGCCTCCGGCTTCTGACGCTGCTGCTGCAAGATATGCTGCGTGATGGTGATGCCGACCCCCTTTTTTGCCATGATGCCACCTCCTTAATCCTCAGCGTTAAGAGATTCGGGGATTCCGGAATGCCGTCTGCAAGGCCTTGCCGGTTCCACAACCTGCCAACCGGAAATCATTCGATGCCTTCAGGTCCCAGTTTCCCAATCTGTCAGTATTTCAAGAGAGAATTCCAGAACTCGGGATCATCGTCCTTCCAGTTGGGACCGAATCGCTTGTCGCAGAACCCGCTCAGTCGCTCATACCACTTGACAAAGACATTCTTCTTTTTTTCAATCGCGTCCAGGATGTCCGCCAGAAATACATCTACGCGGGCGATTTCATCCTTGGGCACATAGTAAGCGGCCCCTTTTTGAAACGACTTTTTCAGGTTGTCCTGGGAAAGGGCATGGGCCGTCAGCATCAGGGCCGGGATCTCCCGCTTGTTGGCGACCTCCAGCAGTTCATATCCCCGAACCCCCATGATATCGAGGACGGCCGCGTGGTAATAGTTGGATTCGAGGAGCTTCTTGGCCTCTTCAAAGCTGGACGCCCTGTCCACCTTGCACATGTCCAGAAGTTCGGTCAGAAAATCGAGGATATCCTCCTCATCGTCCACGATCAAAATCCGTTTTCCCTTTAGAATTTTTTTAGGGTCCATATCCTAATCCTCCTTAACGTTTTCATGGGATGCAAATTTCCGTTCAGGCACTCCGTTGTTGATATTCAAGCCGGTAAATCTCCGCCAATGTCAGAAATGTGGTAATAATGAGAGGACCGTAAATGATCCCCAGGATCCCGAACAGCTTGATGCCCCCCAGGATGCCGATAAACACCAAAAGGGCGTTCATCTGCATGCCCTGCCCGATCATCCTGGGTTTCAACAGATACTCCACAATGGAGCTGTAGGTCATGTTGTACATGAGATAGCCCAGGGCAAGGCCTGTTTTCCCTTGGATCAACAGGATGACGGCAGCCGGAATGAACACGGCGGTAGCCCCCACGATAGGGAGAAAGGCCATAAAAGTAATCACCGTTCCCCATAGAAAGGGCGAGCCCAAACCGAAGAAATAGAAACCGAATCCGCCGATGACGCCCTGAATGATGCCCGACAGGCCATTCCCCACGATCAAGGCCCTTCCCATCTCCTGAAATTTCTCGGTCACTTTTTCCAGCTGTTCCCTGGGGACTGGCATGAGATCGATGAGATACGCCTTCAGGCGCTCGCCATCTTGAAAAAGGTAAAAAATGGTCATCATCATGAGGAAGAAATGGATGAGAAAACTGAGCATATTGGAGGCCACGGAGCGGATCTGGCTGTAGAGGAACAGCCCCACCTTTTTCCCGAGGGCGTCCGCCAGTTCCTCAATTGTGTCCGGGGTAATGGTGAGTCCGGTCATCTTGCCGAACTTCCTGAGGCGCTCGGCCCACACCGGATCATGCTCGATGAACTCCTGGATCCGATTCACAGAGACCTCGCTGCTGCTCCACCGGTAAAACTCAAAGGCCTCATTGGAGAGGGTCCCCACAAACCAGCCTACTGGAATGATCAATACGATCAGCACGAAAAGGGTCACGCACAGGGCCGCGGCTGTTTCTCTGTTGTGAAAGCCCCTTTTGACCCAGTTGTACAGGGGATAAAAGACGCTCCCGATAAGAAGCGCCAGTATGATCGCCGACATATAGGTCCATAACAACTGCAAAAGAAGGATCAGAGAACAGACCAGGAATATGAGAAACAGGGCGGCGCCATACTTTTTTTCCATAACAGTGACCCCTTGGGGAGATACTATAATTCCCCGGGCCTGGATAGTCAAAACAATTAAAGGCGCGGCAGGGGTTCACAGGTTCCGCGCTGACGCGATCCTGGCCCCTCTGCTCAGGGCGTCTTTGTCCATCCGGTACAGGGCGTCAAGAAGGGCCATCTGAAATGAGCCCGGACCTGAGGCAGAAACAGCGGCCTGTTCCCCTGCCAGCCCGAAGTAGGCCAACCCGCCGGCCGCAGCCGCCACAGGGTCGGTTTCCACAGACAGAAACGCCCCGATCAAGGCCGTGGCCGTGCACCCGGTGCCGGTTACATACCCCATGAGTTCATGTCCGTTAAGGACCCTCCAGACGCGCCGACCATCGGTAATGACATCCACAGGTCCGGTGATGGCGAGTGTGGTGCGGAGTTCCCTGGCAAGGGTCATGGCAGCTGCCTCCGCCTCTTCCACGCGGTGGATGGAATCCACCCCTTTGGTCCGGGACCCCTCTTGGGCCAGGGAAAGGACCTCCGAGGCGTTTCCCCGGATCACGCGGATGGAGAGTTCATCCATGAGCCGTCTGGCAGATTCGGTCCTGAGCCGGGTCGCCCCTGACCCAACCGGGTCGAGGATGATGGGGATATCGAGTTCATTGGCCTTCCTCCCCGCCGTGAGCATGGCATCCACCCACGATGTGCTCAGGGTTCCGATATTGAGCACCAGCGCCCCGGCAAAGGCCACCATCTCCGCCACCTCTTCGGCTGCATGGGCCATGACAGGCGAGGCCCCGCAGGCCAGAAGGGCGTTGGCAGTATAATTCATGACCACAAAGTTGGTGATGTTGTGGATCAAGGGTTTCTTTTGACGGACCTCCTCGAGGGTTTCCGCGGCCCGCTGTCCAAGGACTGGATCTGGCATGTGCTTGTCTCCTCATTGAAAAAAATGGTTCCACCCCGACCGGTCTAACCTGCGGACCGGACCGTCGGTCGAGATCATGGAGATGACCCCCGCGTCTTCTGAGGGCGCCGTGATCTCACCGATGGCCGTGACCGCAACAGACCCCGAAGCCCTGATAACAGAGCCTATCTGCTCTGCGTTCTCCCGGGGGCAGGTAATGATCAGTTCGTAGTCGTCGCTGTTTCCCAGCACAAACTCGAGCGGATCCCTTTCCAACTGCCGGGCCGCCTCCTGGAGGGACGGACTGACAGGCAGGCCTTTCTGATGGAGCCAAGCCCCCACCTTGCTCTCGTCGCAGATATGGCCCAGGTCGCCCAGAAGTCCGTCGCTGATGTCGATCATGGCCGTTGCCAGGCCTGAACGGGCAATGGCCGCACCCTCTATTGCCCTGTGAGAGGGATTGATGTAAGCCTTTACCAGAGGATGGTCGTACAGGCCGGGAGCAGAAGGATCTGACAGCAGGATCTGGAGTCCGGCGGCCGCCTCTCCGGGGTATCCAGTGACCAGGATCACATCGCCCGGTCTGGCCGTGGACCGACGCACAGCAGTCCCGGCGGGGATCTCGCCGATGAGGGTGATGTCGATAAAATCGGCCCCCCCGGAACTGGTGATGTTGCCGCCCATGATCACCGCATGAAAGGGTCTCAGGGCCTCCACGAATCCCAGGTAGAGGGCGTCCACATCCTCCACCGGGGTGTTGGATTGGAGTCCAAGAGAGACCAGGGCGTAGACAGGCGTGCCTCCCATGGCCCCGATATCGCTGATGTTGATGGTCATGGCCCGCCGGCCCAGGTCCAGGGCCGAGATATGGCGGGACAGGTAGTGCCGGCCCTCCACCATCGCGTCGCAGGTCGCCAGGAGGTCCATGCCGGGTCTGGGCCGGAAGGCGGCGCAATCGTCTCCCATCCCGATAACCAGTTCCCGCGGCCGCACCCCTTCCTTCTGCAGGAGGGCCTCGATTCGATCAATGAGACCGAATTCCCCGATGTCGGCCAGGGTCTCAGGCATGGGTCTGCCTGGACAGCGCCGGCCAGAGGATCTCCCCCAGGGCCTGGGCTGCCTGACGGGGGTCCTTCTGACAGCAGACTGCGGAAATGACGGCGATCCCATGCGCCCCGCCCTTTATGACCGCAGAGGCGTTTTCAAGACCGATCCCGCCGATTGCAATAATGGGAATCGGAACCGCCTCGGCCACCCTTTTCAGGGTCTCGATGCCGCTCACCGGCCCGGCGTCGTCTTTGGAACCGGTGGGAAATACCGGACCAAACCCCACATAGTCGGCCCCCTCCCTAAGGCATTTCCGGGCCTCCTCAAGGCTGGCCGCGGAACCGCCGATAATGGTCTCTTTTCCCAGAAGTTCCCTGGCTAGGGGGATGGGAAAGTCGTCCTGACCCAGGTGCACGCCGTCGGCCTGGGCTGCCATGGCCACGTCGATCCGGTCGTTCACGACAAAGGCCGCACCCCTGTGCGCACAGGCGCGCTTCATCTGCTTCGCGATCGCTATCAACTCACGGGTGGATCCCTGCTTCTGGCGGAACTGGATCACGTCCGCACCCCCGGCAATGGCCATCTCGGCCAGTTCCACATGGGAGAACCGGGATTGCAGGACCGTGTCTGTAAGGACGTGGAGTCGTCCAATGTTTCGAGTCATCTCAATCAACCCCTCATGTTACATAGGCCAGCGCCCATGCTTTTACACTGAATTGCGCTCCCCTGAAGTATCGTCTCAACAACTCAGGGCGCCTGCTTTATGAAAATCAGCACGCCTAAAATCCAAATCCGCACCCGCAGGTGCGCCTTCAGGCGCACAACCCGCCCTCCCTGTGCGGCTCAAGCCTCACCTGCACTGGATTTTTGATGCCATAGTCCATGGAGGCCTGCATCAGCCGCAAAGGGTATCCAAATAAGGGCCCCGGGGCAAGCAAAAACATATTATTTGGCCCCTGAAAAGAGGAGCATCCACAGCCCCAGCAGGACGAACAGGCCCCCGGCCCCCATCCGGATGACCGTGGGCGGGATCACCCGACTGACGGCCCCGCCGAAGATCACGGCAAGCAGGGAGGTCACCACAAGCGCCCCGGCAGACCCCAAAAACACCGCCCATTTGGTCCGGTTCTCCGCTGCAAAGGCAAACGTGGCCAGTTGTGTCTTATCGCCCAGTTCCGCCAGAAATATCATGACAAATGTGGTCCCCAAGACCTTGAAATCCATTTTCTCCTCCTGAAAGCGCATGGCCATTGATCGCATGTCCATGATCCCGTTCTTCGGCCCCTGATCCTTCCCTTGAGGGGCTACTCATGGATTGCCGCGCGGTCCCCCGGCCCCTTAGTCCGGCTTCACGGGGTTGCCTGTTCGGCACGCGTTCAGACCACTTTTGTGAGCGATCCCTGTGAGACCGGCAGACATTTTGTTTTCGCCCTTTGTCCGCAACTTCTCCGCAACGTGCGAAGAAGTTGGCCCGTGGGGGTCTCTGCCCAAGGGCTGCAAAAACCGAATACAGCTCCTGGGAACGGCAGCAGGGCTTTGAAATACAGTCTGTTTAAGCCCCAAGGACAGCCTTTCACCTGCCCGCCATGCGAGTGAGGCGAGTCAGGCGGGTCGATAGGGATTCCTTGCTGCCTTTGAATAAACCGTATCCCGAGCCCGGGGGCGGTCGCCGAACGATATAAACGCATTTTATTGCAGCCCTTGGGCAGAGACCCCCACGGGCGGCCGGGCCGCTGTTTGGTTGCGGCCGTCAGGCCGCGTTGGGATCCTGGGAGGGGCAGAGGCCCTGTTCATCGCGTGATCTTCCGATCCAAAGTCCGGTACTGAATGGCCTCCGCCAGGTGAGGAGGCCGGATCTCGGGACTGGCCTCCAGGTCCGCGATGGTCCGGGCGATCTTGAGGATGCGGGCATGGGCCCTGGCGCTCAGGCCGAATCGCTCCATGGCCCTTTCCATGAGGGCGCTCGATTCCGAATCCACCGCGCAGAACTGCTTGATGTGACGGCTGGTCATCCGGGCGTTAATGAAGATTTTGGTCCGCGAGAGCCGCTCCTTTTGGATCCTGCGCGCGGCCATGACCCGCTTCAGGATCTCTGCAGAGCCGGCCCCTTCCGAGATGCCTGCCAGATCCCTGTAGGGAACGGCCGGGACCTCCAGATGGAGGTCGATCCGGTCCAGCAAAGGTCCGGAGATCTTGGCCCGGTAGCGCTGGATCTGGAGCGTCGAGCATGTGCACTCCCGCTTGGGGTCTCCGAGGAAGCCGCACGGGCAGGGGTTCATGGCCGCCACCAGCATGAACTGGGCAGGATAGGCCACGGTCGTGGCCGCGCGCGAAATGGTCACCACGCCCTCTTCCATGGGCTGTCTCAGGACCTCCAGGACATTCCTCCGGAACTCGGGGAGCTCATCTAAAAACAGGACGCCGTTATGGGCCAGGCTGACCTCCCCTGGTTTGGGGTTCTGCCCCCCTCCGATGAGACCTGCATCCGAGATGGTATGGTGGGGCGACCGGAATGGACGCACCGTGATAAGCCCATGGCCCTTGGGCATGAGGCCCATGACGCTGTACACCTTGGAGGTCTCGAGGGATTCTTCAAAGCTTAAGACCGGAAGGACGGTGGGAAGGCGTTTGGCCAGCATGGTCTTGCCCGAACCCGGGGGCCCGATCATGATGAGATTATGGCCTCCGGCAGCGGCGATCTCCACGGCCCGCTTGGCGTTTTCCTGACCCCGGACATCCACGAAATCCACTTCCAAGGTCTGGGCCTGAAAGAGCCGCTCGATGTCCACGGTGAAGGGTTCGATCCTGCTGATCCCCCTCAAGGCCCCGATCACTTGGGACAGGTCATGGGCCGGGAATATGTCGATCCCTTCCACCACAGCCGCCTCAGGCGCGTTTTCCACAGGGAGAAAGATCCCCTTGAGACCCTGATCCCGTGCGGCAATGGCCATGGGCAGGACCCCCCGGACCGGTCTGATGAGACCATCTAAGGCCAGTTCCCCCAAAAACATGTGATCTGAGCAGGATTCCCTGTTGATCAGCCCGGTAGCCGCCAGGATCCCGAGGGCCATGGGGAGGTCAAAGGCCGATCCCTCCTTGCGGATGTCGGCAGGGGCCAGATTGACAGTGATCCGGTCCGCTGGAAAGTGATACCCGGAGTTTTTGACCGCGGCCTTGACCCGTTCCTTGCTCTCTCTCACTGCGCCTTCGGGCAGACCCACGGTTGAGAAGGAGGGAAGCCCCTGAGAAATGTCTACCTCAACGTCAACCCGGTACGCGTCGATCCCGATGACAGCGCCGCTGAGGATCTTGGCTAACATGACGGGAAATCATCTCCTTGCATCCGATGGAGTGGGCTGGGAATAGGGTCCAGACTTACAGCAATTCTCATTCTGGTAAAATAGTTCTGTGGGAGCGGCTTCCGAGCCGCGAAACGGCGTGGCAAGGCGCCACTCTCACAGCATATGAACACCCGATCCGGCTCATAATGAGAATTGCTGCCAGATTTAATTTGGGCTTTACATTTAGCACAGAGAGGCTTATATTACAAAGTTTATTTTTATCAGCCAACATCTACCAGATCAATCGCCAACCCTCCAAAAAGGGAGAGGAGAAAACCATGGCACGAATCACAGTGGAAGACTGCCTCGAGCGGGTGGACAATCGCTTCCAGCTCATCCACCTTGCGGCCAAGCGGGTGCGTCAACTGAAAAAGGGCGCAGAACCCCTGGTGGTGTGCAAGAATAAGGATATTGTGGTGGCCCTTCGGGAAATTGCCGCTGGAAAGGTCATTCACACCCAAAAGGCCTTGCCCTCTAACAGGATTGAGGCCTCGACTGCGGACGATCTGCTGCTTGCCTCTGGAGAAGAGGCGTTTAATGAGGAGATGGCCGACGCCTCGGGGCCGGAGATGACGGCGCGCGAAGAGGATGAGGACATCCTGGATTCAGAAACGGATGAGAGCGAAGAGGCAGTGAAGGAAAAGTGACAGTCCATAAGAGAGATTACTATGAGGTCTTAGGCCTTTCCAGGGATTGCGGTGATGAAGAGATCAAGAGATCGTACCGAAAGCTGGCTCTCAAATATCACCCTGACAGGAATCCCGGGGACAAGGAGGCTGAGGAAAGATTCAAGGAGGCAGCAGAGGCCTACGAGGTCCTGAGAGACCCTCAAAAAAGACAGATCTACGATCGGTTCGGGCATGAAGGTCTGGAAGGGACCGGTTTCAGAGGGTTCAGCGGTTTTGAGGACATCTTTTCGAGTTTCGGAGACATTTTCGAAGGCCTCTTCGGTTTTGGCGACAGGGGGGCAAGGTCCCGGGCCAGACAGGGAAGGAGCCTCCGATACGATATGGAGCTGACCCTGGAAGAGGCCTTTACCGGAAAGGAAGAAGAGATCACCTTTCATCGACTGGAGACGTGCGCCGCCTGCGGCGGGTCGGGGTCGGCGCCGGGGAGTGCCCCCAAAACCTGCACCACCTGTCAGGGAAGGGGTCAGGTCATCCAGTCTCAGGGCTTTTTTCAGGTCAGCACCACCTGCCCCGTCTGTCATGGCCAGGGCCAGATCATCACAGACCCGTGTCCTGCTTGCAGGGGCGGGGGCAAGATGCGGGCTGAAAAGCGGATCCAGGTCAGGATCCCTGCCGGTGTAGACACCGGCTCCCAGCTGCGATTGAGAGGGGAGGGAGAAGCCGGGGAAAACGGCGGACCTCCCGGCGATCTCTTTGTGCTCATCCATGTGAGAGAGCACCCCTTCTTCACCCGGGAGGACGAGAATCTTATCTGCCAGATCCCCATCTCCTTTGTTCAGGCCGCCCTGGGCGACACGGTCAGCATTCCCCTTCTGAATTCAGAGGAGGAATACGAGCTGGACATCCAGCCGGGCACCCAGCCGGGCGAGGTGGTGCGGGTCCCGGGAAAGGGAATGCCCAGCCTCAGGGGATACCGCAAGCGCGGCGATCTCTATGTAAAGCTCATGGTGAAAATACCACAGAAGATGACCGAGCAACAGAAAGAGCTGCTCTTGGCCTTTGCCAAGACAGAGAACCTCTCCCTGTCTGGCAGGAAAAAGAAAACCAAGGGTTTCTGGAAAAAAATGACCCAATAGGCCCGCAGGGTCGGTCCCAGTTTTATGGCATGTTTCATGCTTTACACAACCTGGAAAGGGTGTTAAAAGGCGATGTCTTATAGTCTGCATCAGATCACGGGGAAAAAGACCTTGAAAACCTTCCGTGACCGCCTGCCATATCCGTTGGATGGAGATAGCCATGTTAAGCAAAGAGAACCAGGATTATTTTAGGGCCTTGCTGACAGAGAAGCTGAACGCGCTTTTGGATGAGGCCAACAAGACCGTGGTCGGCATGACCGACCACGGCGAGACCTTTCCTGACCCTACCGACAGGGCGACCCTGGAATCGGAACGCAATTTCACCCTCCGCATCCGGGACCGTGAGCGGAAGCTCATTACCAAGATCAAGGAGGCCCTGGAAAGACTGGACCAGGGGACCTTCGGCATCTGCGAGGAATGCGGCGAGGATATTTCCGACGAAAGACTCAGGGCGCGCCCAGTAACGACCCTTTGCATTAATTGCAAAAAAAGGCAGGAGAACGAAGAGAGGCTCAAGGGGATTTAGGGAGGCCCTGACACCCCGCTCTTGGACCTGAAGCCCACACGAAAGAGGGGGTGTAATTATTTCTGTTAGGTCATTGTGGACCCTCGGACGACTCCAATAAAAGGCTGAATTCCGAATCAGGAGTTTATCCGTACCAGGATTTTATGGGAAGCCTGAAAATGGTTCATCCGAAGCACGAAGGCCTTGCACGGCCAACAGTTTTGACTGCACCCGAGAGGGGAATGACTGTTCCTATCGCTTGTGATATGTTCATCTCATGGCAAAAACCGATAAAAACCGAGACAAGGGGAAAAAGGGGCCTCAGGAAATCCATGAAGAGGTTATCACCACCCACATCAACGCCGACTTCGATGCCCTCTCCTCCATGTTAGCCGCGAGCAAGCTTTATCCGGAGGCCACCCTCGTATTCCCGGGCTCGCAGGAAAAGAGCCTGCGCAATTTCTTCATCAATTCCGTATCCTATCTCTTCAACTTTGCCAAGGTCAAACAGGTCGATCTGGACCGCATCAAGCGCCTGATCCTGGTGGATACGCGCCAGAAAAGCCGCATCGGAAAATTCGCCCGGCTGGCAGGCAAAAAAGGTGTGGAGATCCACATCTACGATCACCATCCCGATTCCTCGGAGGATGTCCGGGGAGACGTGGAAATTGTCCGCGCGACAGGCTCGGCCACGGCCATCCTGACTGGCCTTCTTCGGGAAAAGGGGATCGCCATAACCCCGGATGAGGCCACCATCATGTGCGCCGGGATTCACGAAGACACCGGATCTTTCACCTTTTCCTCCACCACCGCCGAGGACTATGAGGCCGCTGCCTGGCTTGCCCGGCAGGGGGCCGACCACAACATCATTTCGGACCTCCTCACGAGGGAATTGACCATCGAGCATTTGTGGCTCTTAAACGACCTGACGCGGGCAGCGGAAATCCGTGTCATCCATGGGGTGGAGGTGGCCGTTACCAAGGTCATAACAGACGAGTACATCCCTGATTTTGCGGTCCTGGTGCACAAGTACATGGAGATGCAAAACCTGAATGTGGTCTTCGCCCTGGCCCAGATGGACGACCGGATTTACCTGGTGGCCCGCAGCCGGATTGACGAGGTGAACGCCGCAAAGATCGCACGGGCCTTCGGGGGGGGCGGACATCCCCAGGCCGCCTCGGCCACCATCAAGGACCAGACCCTGATCCAGGTGGAGCGCTCTCTCAACGACCTTCTGGAAACCCGCATCAACCCTGTCCGAAAGGCCGTGGACATGATGTCTTCCCCGGTCATACAGATCGCTTCCGATGAGACCGTTAAGCGGGCCGCAGAGGTGATGACCCGCTACAACATCAACGTGCTGCTGGTGGTGAACGAGGGGATTCTTCAGGGGTATATTACCCGACAAATTGTTGAAAAAGCGGTTTTTTTCGGACTTGGGGACCTGCGGGTCCAGGAATACATGAACATCGAGTTTTCCACCGTGGGGCCTGAGGCGTCCTTGAAGGACATCCAGGATCTCATCATCCGGGGAAGGCTGCGCATCCTCCCTGTGGTGGAAGATGGAAAGCCCCTGGGAGTCATTACCCGGACAGACCTCCTGACCATTCTGTTGGGAAATCCCGATGCCCCGGAGATGGTGTACGACGTCAAGAATAACGTTCCCATGGTCAGGAAGAAGAACATGGTCGGAGTCATGGGGGAGCGGCTGCCCAAACATCTCATCGAACTCCTTAAGGATTTCGGCAAGACAGCCGATGCCCTGGGATACAATGCCTATCTGGTGGGGGGCCTGGTCAGAGACATCTTTCTGAAGCACGAGAATCTGGATGTGGACATCGTCATTGAGGGCGACGGCATTGAATTCGCCCGGGAATTTGCACGACATCACCATGTCCGGGTGAGAAGCCACCGAAAATTCGGGACTGCGGTGCTGATCTTTCCGGATGACTTCAAGGTGGACGTGGCTACGGCCAGGATTGAATACTACGAGGCCCCCGGGGCACCTCCCATTGTGGAGACCAGCTCGCTCAAGCTGGATCTGTACCGCCGGGATTTTACAGTGAACACCCTTGCCATCAAGCTCAACCAGAGGCATTTCGGAACCCTTATCGACTATTTCGGGGCACAGAAAGACATCAAGGAGAAGGTCCTGAGGGTCCTTCACAACCTCAGTTTTGTTGAAGATCCGACCCGCATGCTCCGTGCGGTCAGGTTTGAACAGCGATTCGGATTCAAGATCGGAAAATTGACCCTCTCGCTCCTCAAAAATGCCGTCAAGATGAACTGGCTGGAGGGGATCGCGTCCCGCCGGATCCTCTCCGAATTCAAGCTCATCCTGAAGGAGCCGGACCCCCTCCAGGCCATCAACAGGATGAATGAGCTGCAGATGCTCAAGTTCGTGCATTCCGACATCCAGCTCACGCCCCAGCTCCAGGATCTTCTGCAGGAGATCAGGGAGGTCATTGTCTGGTACCGCCTCCTCTATCTGGAACAGCCCCTTGAGCCGTGGAAAATCTACTGGTACGGCCTGGCTACGCCCCTCGATGCCCATGCCTTCACCCTTCTTGCAAGGCAGATGGGCATCGATGAAAAGTCTTTGCTTTGGAAGCAGGAGGGGGAAAAGCTCCTGGACGCCCTCTTCAAGTTCGACGGTACCAATTATGAGCTCTATACGCTGCTCCTTCCCTATGATACAGAGGGGCTGCTGTATCTGATGGCAAAGGCCAAAAGCGAGAAAATCAAAAGACTCATTTCGTTTTACTTCACCCGCCTGAAGGGCGCCAGGCCCCTGATAGACGGTAAAGACCTGATCAGGCTGGGTCTCAAGTCAGGGCCTGTGTTTAAAGAGATCTTCGACCGGCTGCTGGAAGCGAGGTTAAACCATCTAACCAAGACAAGGGATGACGAAATCCATTTTGTGAAGGAGACGTTCGGGCATCTCTTGCATGAAAGGGAAAAGAAATCAGATGAATAAAGGGACCATTTTAAGCGGCATGAGGCCCACAGGGAAAATGCACCTTGGACACCTGCACGGCGCCCTCCTGAACTGGAAGCGCCTGCAGGACAGCTATCGGTGTTTTTACTTTATCGCCGACTGGCATGCCCTTACCAGCGAATACGCCCATCCCGACATCATTCGGGAGAGCACCTACGATATCATTATCGACTGGATTTCCGTGGGGCTCGATCCGGAGGTTTCCACCTTTTTTGTCCAGTCCCAGATCAAGGAACACGCGGAGCTGTTCTTGATTTTTTCCATGTTCACCCCCCTTCCATGGCTGGAGCGCAACCCGACATACAAGGAACAGCTCACCGAGTTGAGGCAGAAGGATGTGTATACCTACGGGTTTCTGGGATATCCTGTGCTCCAGGCGGCCGACATCCTTATGTACAAGGCCAACGGGGTCCCTGTAGGCGAAGATCAGGCCCCCCATGTTGAGCTGACGAGGGAAATCGCCCGACGCTTCAATCATCTGTACGGCGAGGTCTTCCCGGTTCCAGACGTGTTGCTGACCCCCACATCCAAGATCCTGGGCATGGATCGGCGCAAGATGAGCAAGAGCTACGGCAATGCCATATTCCTCACCGACAGCGACCAAGAGATCGATCTCAAGGTATCCCAGATGATTACCGATCCCCAGCGGGCCAGGAAGTCCGACCCCGGGGATCCGGCCGTGTGCAATGTCTTCTCCTTTCACGAGATCTACTCGCCCCCGGAAATCGTGGAGGACATCCGGCGGGACTGCCCGCTGGCCGCAATCGGGTGCGTGGAATGCAAACGTATGATGGCCGCCAGCCTGAAGCGCGGGCTTGAGCCTGTTCGCGCCAGGAGGAGGGAACTGGAATCGGACATGGAACGGGTCAAGGCCATCGTGGCGGAAGGCAACGCCAGGTCCCGGGCCATCGCCAGGGAGACCATGGCCCAGGTCAGGGAGGCGGTCAAGATTTAGGCTGGATGCTGGTTCCTGGACGCTGATCTGGGCAGAGGCGCCGGGACATGAGGGAATGAATGGCGGATATGGACTACGAGGTGAAACTGGAGATATTTGAGGGGCCGCTGGACCTGCTCCTCCACCTGATTCACAAAAACGAGGTGGACATCTTCGATATCCCCATTACCACCATCACCGAGCAGTATCTGGCCTATCTGGACATGATGAAGGCCCTCAACATCAGTGTTGCGGGCGACTTTCTGGTCATGGCCTCCACCCTGGTCCATATCAAATCCAGGATGTTGCTTCCCTCTGCCAATGAGGAGGGAGATGAAGAAGATCCCCGTGATGAGATCGCCCGGCCCCTTTTGGAATACATGCGCATCAAGGAAGTGGCCCAGGAACTTTCGGAGAGGGACATCCTGGGTCGGGATGTCTTTCCCAGGCGCGACGCCTCCTGGGAAGAGCCCGGTCAGGAGATCGAAGGCGCCCCTCTGGATGTCAACCTGTTTCAGTTGATCGATGCATTCAGACAGCTTATGGAAAGGGGTCAGTTAGGGGCCATGACCATGACCTTCAGGCATGAAAAATGGTCCATAAAGGAAAAGGCCAGACTCATCCTCTCGCTTTTGAGACAGAAGTCGGAAATAGTCTTTGACGAGATCTTCGACAAGGACCAGCCCCGCCCTGAATTCATCGTGACCTTTCTCGCCCTCCTGGAGCTGGTTTACATGGGTCTGGTCAAGGTGTTTCAGAGCTCTTACCACAACAGCGACATCCGCCTCGCGGCCAACTTCGACGTCAACGGGGGAGAAGACATGGAGGCGCGCCTGACCCTATCGAGCGAACAGGATTTCGATAATGGAGCAACCGGTTGAACTGATCATCGAGGCCCTCCTGTTTGCATCGAGCAAGCCCCTGAGCGTACAGGAGATCCACAGGTGCATCCCGGACGTCCCGGCCCCCGAGATCCGGGAGGCCCTGAGGGCCCTGCAGGCCTCCTATGAGGCCATGGAGAGGAGCTTCACCCTCAAGGAGGTGGCCGAGGGCTACCAGATACGCACCCGATCGGCCTATGCCCCCTATGTGCTCAGGATGTTGAAAAGCTCGCCTTCCCGTCTGTCCCGGGCTGCCCTGGAAACCCTGGCCATCATTGCCTACAAGCAACCCATTATCCGGCAGGAGATTGAGCAGTTCAGGGGGGTGGATGTGGGGGGCATTCTGAGAACCCTGCTGGAAAAGGACCTGATCCGGATCGTGGGACGGAAGAATATTCCCGGCAGACCCTTGATCTATGGAACCACCAAGCGATTTCTGGAGGTGTTTGACCTGAAGGATCTGGACTCTCTTCCCAAGCTCAAGGAGTTCAAGGAGTTCGGATCCGGCGATGAGACGGCCGTGCACCTGCCGGAGGAGGATAGGCAGTTTGAAGCCACAGAAAAAGAGCGGACCGCGCAGACCCGCGAAGAACAAGGTCTCCTCTTCCCCGACGACCGGGAAGACCCCCCAGAGGCTTAACCGGATCCTCTCGTCGGCGGGGCTTGCCTCGCGCCGTGCTGCGGATGAGATGATTCGGTCGGGCCGGGTCACGGTCAACGGCGAGACAATAAAGACCCTGGGAACCTCGGCTGTATGGGGTATGGACAAAATTTGCCTCGATGGCCGCGAGATCCCCGAACCGTCCGAGCGGGTCTATCTCATGCTCAACAAGCCCTTCGGTTACATCTGCGCCCTCAAGGATCCTGCCGGAAGGCCCCTGGTAACCGACCTTGTAAAAGACGTGCCCCAGCGGGTCTATCCGGTCGGCAGGCTTGATTTTGACACGCTGGGGCTCCTCCTCCTCACCAATGACGGGGACTGGGCCCACCGCCTGACCCATCCGCGATACCATGTGCCGCGCACGTATAAAGTGACGGTGGGAGGGCGCATCACAAACCAGGCCCTGTCAAGGCTTGCAAAAGGGGTCCTTTTAGACGATGGGGAGAGCGGCCCTTCCAAGATTCATTTGATCGCGCGCAACGAACGTCAGAGCATGATTCGCATGACCATCGCCCGGGGTCGATCCCGCCTGGTGCGGCGCATGGTGGAGGCCACCGGGTTTCGGGTGATCCATCTCATGCGCACCTCCTTCGGCAACCTTCACTTGGGAGATCTGAAGATAGGCCGATATCGACGCCTCACTGGAGAGGAGGTGCGGACCGCCAAAAAGATGGTGGGGATGAACCACGCATCATAGCTGATTTTTTTGTTTACAGACGCGTGCGAATACAGTATGCTATTTTTTGTTGCTGATCGCGGCAGGTTCAGCGACCTTCAACGGGCGGTTAACTCAGCGGGAGAGTGCCATCCTCACACGGTGGAAGCCGGGGGTTCAAATCCCCCACCGCCCACCATCTAAATGAAAACAGGGAGTTGCGTCATATGGCGAACTCCCTTTTTTGCGTTCTGCATGGGTGTATTTTCGGGGAAACTTCGGGGAAAAAATATGATTAACTTCAATCGACCTGCCGTGAGACGGAAATCACCTGCGCCGGATGGCCCTCCTGTGCGACGGAAAGCAGCAGCCTGGCTAGCGCCGTGCGGCGAGCGGACCGGTCTAAGAAGTCAGGCGAACTTTTGGATATCGGGCATCCAGGGCCTCTGGCTTTAGCTCGACACGGGATGATCTTTCCCTCCGTATTCCAGACTTGCTTTAGCCACAACGCCCCCCTCATGCCTCTTGGCCATCTTTTCCGCCTCTGCCCTAATTTCCTCCCTCAACGATTCCGGTTCCAGAACCATAGCCTTTGAGCCCCAGGTCATTATCCAGAAACGGATCTCGTCGGTCCCGGCAACCTGAGCCTCAAAGACGATGGAGCCGTCATCCTGTTGATGGATCTTTTGCGATTCATGCCAGATCTTCTCTTTGATATAACCGGCCACATCCGGGTGGAACCACACCTTTATTGATATGGGCGGCCCCTGATACACGCCGAAGCTCGATCCCATGAAATCGTCCAGATTGAAATCCTCCGGGACCTTGAAGGTCTCCTTTGTCTGGTGGAGCATCTTGATCCGGTCCAGGGCGAATATCCGGACCTCGTTTCGCATGTGGCAGAGACCGATCAGGTAAAAGGCGCCGTTGAAGAACCAGACCCGGTAAGGGTCCACTCTTCGCCGGGTCTCTTTCTTCCGGCTCATGGTGAAATAGACGATTTCGATGGTCTTGTGATTGAGGGCCGCGTCGGTGACCCGGTTGAGGATCTCCTTGAATCTGCCGTAGTCTTTGTATGGTTTGATGGCGAGATGGAGGGTCTGCTCGACGTTCTCAAGATATTTGATGGATTCCGGCGGCAGGGTGGTCTTGACCTTCTGGAGGAGCGATTCCAGGGATTCGTAGAATGCCGTGTCCTTGAACACCTTGAGCAGGTCCCTGCCGAAATAGAGGGCCATCAGTTCAGTTAGAGAAAAAGGGACTGGCATTTGGTGTTTGACCGTATCCAGCAAAGACCAGAGATTCTTGCCATCCACCCGCTCGGTATAGATCGGGAACCCGGCTACCTGTAAGGCTTCGAGGTCCCGGTAAACGGTTCGGGGGTTGCAGTCCAGCCCCTCGGCCAGTTCAGCGGCCGATTTCCCATTTCTTGACGATATCAATGTCTGGATGATCTTCCATTGCCTGCCCAACTGGTCCCCCCTGGCCATGGCAACCCTCCTGAAATGATCTCTCGCCCAGTCACTGCGTTCGTTCGAGTGCACAGAGATCGCAGACTTGGAGATGGTGGTTGAATGAAATTAGCGCAGCCACTCCTCTGTCGGAAGGCATAAAAACGCTTCCAACGGGATACCCTGTGAACCAACCAGAAGCTTACGTTTGGTGGGGAATTCCTTTGAAAATGCCTCCAGTCCCGGAAGAGTCGTTTTTTTTCGGCCACTTTTCACCTCAATCGCAACCACATCATCGCCTTTTGACAAGAGGAAATCGACCTCTTTGTTTCGGCTCAACCAATAGGACAATTCAACGGATCGGCCCCGAGCAGCATTGGCCATTGAAGCGCCTACCGAGGACTCGACCAGGCGTCCCCAGAAGTCAAGTCGACGTCTTGCGTCTTCAAAGGAAAACCCGGAGATAGCGGACATCAACGCCGTGTTCAGCACCAGTAGTTTGGGGCTTGATGATTTCCGCCGGACCTTCTGCCCGGCGTATTTTTGAACTCCCATGATCAAACCAGCCCCCTCCAGGAGGTTTAAATAGTGGGCAAGGGTTGTTGTGTTTCCTGCGTCCTGCAACTGCCCCAGCATTTTCTGGTAGGAAAGGATTTGCCCGGAATAGAGACACCCCAGTTCGAAGAGGCGGCGCAGAAGCGCCGGTTTGTCCACCCTTCTCATGAGAAGGACATCTCTTGAGACAGTGGTCTCAATAAGCGAATCGATGATATAACGCCGCCATCTTTCCTGGTCTTCAATCAAGCTTGCGGATCCGGGATATCCTCCGAAAAATACGTAACGGTCCACATCCCATCCAAAGGCATCCCGCATTTCAGCAAAGGACCAATGCGTTATCGGAATGATCTCGAAGCGTCCTGCAAGACTTTCAGTCAATCCTTCCTGCATCAGAAGCTGGGAGGAACCCAGAATAATCACTTGAAGCGGTAGATCTTCTACGGAATCTTCATCCCACAACCTCTTTACGCTCTCCGACCATCCTGAAATCTTTTGCACCTCATCCAAGACAAGGATACCCTTTTGTCCAAGATCGGTTTTTAGTCTGAAACGCGCAGCTTCCCACTGCTGTTCGATCCACGCCCTGTCCTTGAGCGCGGGTTCATCTGCCGTTGCATAGTGCCACGGCATTTTCGTTTTCGAGATAATCTGGCGGGCGACTGTGGTCTTACCTGTTTGGCGAGGGCCGATAAGGGCTTGAATGAATCGCCTGGGTTCCGCCAAACGTTCCGACAGCGTATCGCATATAGGCCTTAAAAACATATTAATTCCTTTAGGATAACAATTTACTCAACCATAAGAGGAAATTTACTCAATGGGTTGCACAAATGTCAACTCAATTTCTTTTGCACATCAGAAGAGAAAAGTCGTGGGGAAACCTCTGTGCACCCCGTGTGCTCTGCCTGCCCCGCCTGCCCAGTGAAACCCTCTATTTCTTTTGTTTCACCGGGGTAGGTGCGTTGCATCGTACTGGGGTGAGAGATAATCTGAAACAATAAAACATAACATCGATTACTTTATCAACAAAGATAGCAATTTCCTTGCCAAAAAAATATCAAAAAAAATGCATTTTTCTGAAAAAAAGTTCCGAGTTTGTGACCGTATCTGACAAAAGTATCATTTATCATGGACGGCATCTCACAGAGAACACTGAGCCGCTGAGTATTTCCAAAAGGTCATTTTTCTCGGTCTCTGTGGTCCCTGTGAGCTCTGCGAGAAATATTTTGAGAAACTATTTCGTTTCCAGAAGTTCCAGGAATTGCCGAACAGTGGAGATAGGGATACCTCTATATTCTCGCAGTTGAAGAAGGTGTCGGTCCCCGCTGACGATGAGGTCTGCTGTTGCATCGAGGGCGGCTGCAAGGAACATTTCATCGGTGGGGTCTTCGGGAATGGCGCCTGCAACAGGCGATAAACCAGG
>Ga0068712_1001292_pt1 | contig 36805 bp, 28 predicted proteins | sample MTBAKSrepl1MetaG_FD_62987 | JGI IMG/M metagenome (GOLD analysis project Ga0068712, IMG submission 62987) | Enrichment culture microbial communities from Arthur Kill intertidal strait, New Jersey, USA, that are MTBE-degrading - MTBE-AKS1... | ecosystem: Environmental > Aquatic > Marine >... | reverse complement strand
CAAAACAGTGGAAACGCCGGTATCATGACCGATTCTAGTTATGGTCAATACCAACTCAACATCTCCACTTCTACCATCCGTAATAACGCTAGCTATGGCGTGTACTTGCGCAATCAAACTAACTCCTCCATCACCAACTCTTACATATACGGAAATGGCTCGTATGGGGTTTACAATTCGGGAACAAACACACTCTACGCCAAAAATAACTGGTGGGGATCAACCTCCGGACCTGCTCCCTTTGGGTCCGGGAATGGCATCAATTACCGCACCTGCACGGACTCCATTACCGGTCAAACTTACATCTGCCAGTATTATGTGGATGTTTCACCCTGGTTGGGACAGGCGGAGACATACGGAACAGATATTTCGTATCAGGTTTTTGGTGGTGATCCGGTAAATACAGCCACCGGTAATTACACATCGAACCAAACAGACCTTTCGATTTCTACACGATCTTTTCCACTGCAATTCTCACGCGCTTACAATTCTGCCTACCCGGAAGCTGGCGTGATGGGGTATGGTTGGACACATAGCTATAACATTTATGTAGTTGACTCATCCATTGACCAAACCGTCACGATTCATTTTGGAGATGGCCATACAGAACGCTTCACCTGGGATGGAGCAGATTATATAGCACCATCCGGGGTTTACTCCACCCTAGAAAAGGTTGCTGATGTATTCCAACTCCGATTAAAAGATCTTTCCATTTATGATTTTGATTATTTAAATCGTCTTCAATCCATCACAGATCGCAATGGAAACAGTACTGTATTGGCGTATGCAGGAAATAGTTTGAGCACAATTACTGCTCCGGATGGTCGAAAGCTGACTCTAACTTATAACGACAGCGGGAATCTTGCTCGGGTTGCAGGTCCATTATCAAGGATCGTTCAATATGGTTATGATGTGGATGGGAATTTAATCTCTGTTACAAATCCGGATAATAAAACCAGCACCTTTAGTTACGATTCAAACCATCGCTTGTTGACTATGACCGATGCCAATGGCCATACGTTTGTGACCAACGTTTATAACACCGATGGGCGGGTGGTGGAACAATATGACGCACAAAATAATAAGACTGAACTGTACTATGACATCATCACCCACATTACTACAGTGACCGATCCATTGACTCACACGACTAATTATCTTTATGATGAAAATTTACGCCTGATCGGTGAAACAAATGGATTGGGAAAAACAGAATCGTATACCTATGATAGCAATAATAACCGCCTGACAGTCACAGATCGAAATCAAAACACCACAACGTATACCTACGATGGCCTGGGGAATGTCCTGACTATCACGGACTCATTGGATGGTGTATCGACATTCACTTATGATTCGCAGAATAATATTCTGACTGCTTCGGATGCCAACAACCATGCCACTTCTTATACCTATGATAGTTTTGGAAACAGGCTGGCTTCCACCGATGCGCTTAATGAGGTCACTTCGTTTACTTATTACAGCGATGCTGACCGGTTAGGGATGCTGTATACAATCACCGATCCACGTAATAACACCACAACCTATGATTACAATGACCAGGGAGATATTATTTCGATTACCGATGCGTTGAACCAAACCCAAACTTATACGTATGATGCTGGTGGTCGTAAATTGTCTTTCACGGATGCAAGAAATAATACCTGGATATATACGTACGACCCATTAAATCACTTACTCACGGTAACTGATCCGTTAATGGGGGTAACGACCTACACCTACGATCATGTGGGGAATATTATTCAACAGGAAGACGCCAATCATAAGGTAACCTCTTTTACATATAATGAAAAGGATCAACTGGTTACGACGATTGATCCGATGAATTTCACGACATCCTATACTTATGACAGCGTCGGTAATAAACTTTCTGAAACTGATGGCAATAACCACAGCACTACATTTGAGTATGATGCTGCTAACCGGTTGGTTACCGTAACCAATGCGCTCAGCCAAAGTATTACGTATGGGTACGATGACACGGGGAATCAAACTTCAGTCACAGATGCGCTCAATCACACCAAAATGACCGCATACGATGCTCTCAATCGACCAATTTCGGTTATTGATCCTCTGAATCACACCACCACCACAACCTATGATGCTGTGGGTAATATGCTCTCAATCACTGATGCGAATCTTCACACCACTTCTTATACCTACACAGTTCTAAATCAGCTTGAGACAGTCACTGATGCGCTTGACGGTATAGTAACATATGCCTATGATGAGGCTGGCAACCGGGTTTCGATGGAAGATGCCAATCTCCACTTCACTACCTATGGTTATGACGAACTCAACCGTCTGGTGAGCACAACAGATCCGCTCCTGCATACCTCGACCCACATCTATGATGCCAACGGGAACAGGTTGTCCACCCTGGACGCCAACGGAAACACCACCTTCTTTAACTATGATGTTCTGAACCGTTTAACCAAAATTGATTATCAGGATGGTTCGAGTGTGGGATACACCTATGATGCAACCGGTAACAGGCTGACAATGCTGGATAGTTTAGGAACCACTACTTACATTTATGATGATCTATATCGTCCGCTCTCGATCAGCAGTCCAACCGGAACAACCAGTTATAACTATGATGCTATCAACCAGCTCAGCTTAACCACCCCGGCTGGGACAGTAACATACACGTATGATGAGGTAAACCAATTAATCAATGTTACCGATTGGGATGACCAGGTAACAACTTATTCATATGATGACGCTGGTCGCCTGGTTGATACCCTCTATCCAAATGGAGTAACCAGCACCAATACCTATGATAACGCCGACCGTCTAACCAATATTCTTACTACAAATAGTTCTGAAACTCTGTCGTCAATGACGTACACACTGGACGCGGTTGGCAACCGGTTGGCCATGCAGGATCAGAATGGTACAACGACCTATACCTATGATGACCTCAATCGATTATTAACCGTGGCTTATCCGATAGGATCTCCGACGAATGTCAGTTACAGCTATGATCCAATGGGAAATCGGCTTACCATGACCGAAGATGGAGTGGTAACTACTTATGTATATAACGAAGCGGACCAGTTACTTTCGATAACCAAAAACAGCGTTACCACTGAATTTACATGGGACAATAACGGCAATATGCTGTCTAAAGGGTCCCTGACCTTCACCTGGGATCAAGCAAACCGCCTGGTAGGTTTGACTAATGGTTCTATTATAGCCAGTTACCGTTATAACGGGGATGGGGTGCGCCTGGGGAAAACTGTTGATGGCGTGGTTACTGAATATCTCCAGGATATGAGCTCCGGACTGTCAATGGTTTTGAGGGAGGTCAGTGGAAGTTCTACCAGTGATTTCGTTTATGGGTTGGATCTGATCGCTTTGGATGATGGCGATTGGTCCTTTTATCATACTGATGGATTGGGCAGCACTCGATTGTTGACTGACCTTTCCGGCATGGTGACGGATCAATACAGTTATGATGCCTTTGGTGCTGAACGATATCAGATAGGATCTTCGACACAATCGTTCAGCTACACCGGAGAACAGGTAGACCCGGAAACTGGGTTGGTATTCTTACGAGCCAGGTTCTATGATCCATTGATTGGGAGGTTCATATCAAAGGATCCATTCCCAGGTTATAAATTGCGTCCTCAAACATTAAATAGATATCCTTATGTAACAAATAATCCTGTCAATTCCACAGATCCCACAGGTCAATTTGAAATTCAACAATACATCAATAATTTCTTTAATACGTTAAAAAGAGTGCTCAATATAGGGGAGCCACCAGTAGATCTTATCAACGCAGACCAAAAATTTAATGTTCAAATTGGCGATAAGAATCAAATTGAAATTAGAAATTACTCGATGGATTCCACAAAGGATTGTGTAAAGTTTGTGCAAACTCAAAGACCAGATTTTCTAACAAAAAGTGCTACAAGATGGAGAGAACAAGATGGCCAAAATGATATTCATGGCTTCAGCTATGGAGATACTCCTAGACCAGGGGCAGTTATGATTGAATATTCTAATGCGAATGCTGGAATTGGGTTGGTCGGACACGTATCATACGTTGATTATGTCAACGCTGACGGATCATTTCACATTATTGAGGGGAATTGGAGTGGCGGTTATCACGAGGAAACATTTTCGTATTCTCAAGAAATCAACGGTTATGTAAATGATTCAGGAAGACATCTACGTCGTCCAAATTTATTTATTTACGATCAACAATAGTAAATGAAAAATTTAAGAATCGGTATTTATAGTTAATTTAACTAATAATGAATGGCTCAACAAGCAACATTAATTGCAAAATAAATACGATTGACTAAGTCGAAAAACAATTCAGTCACATTATATATGGAAGTGGAAGTATTGTTTTTATCTCAGAAAGTCAACAAATGTAATTCATCAATTATTTAAGCAGCAAAGGCAAAAAGATGTTATATGTTATTGGCTCTTTTCCCAGCAAAGCGAATTCAGTCAGGTGGCATATTTCCACTGACAACGAATTATTGACCAAATCTCTCTGATAAACAGACGTTGGTACACAACTCTCAGCAGCATCCAGCCAAATTTGCTGGTCAACATCCCAGTAATACAATTTCAGGGTTGTTTCATCGATACCTACAATATCCAGGTCGGCATAATGTAAGGTGACAGAAATTGGTAGTTCAAACGCAAATTGTGGAATTGGAACACCCAGATCATCCAGAGCCAAAAGTTCAAAACTGGTATTGGCAAACAGCAAGGTTCCTGTGTTGTACTTTGGTTCCGGTTGGGGATTGTATTGTAAGGTGGTCAAGGTGGTGATCGCGTCTGCTGGAATGCTGATTTCTGTGCAATTATCACGCGAAATCAATGTTCCACCTGTATCTGACAATGGTAAACTGACACTTTGCGTCAATTGCCAATCCGGGTCTTTCTGCAGCAAAAAGCTTTGGAGTGTTGTTGGCGGGTCTGCTGGATAGGGGTCCGGCACATTGAGCTGGTTATAATCCAGATATAAGCCGTCCAATCCTCCATACCATTCTCCTGGATCCGCTAAAGAATTCAACGTAGCCAACGAATCCGGAATATCGCCGGTCAGTCGGTTTCCACTCAGGTCAAGCGACTGCAGATAGGTTATATTGCCAAGGCTGGTTGGGATTGTCCCTGAGAATTGATTGTTTCTTAAGTTAAGATAAGTCAAATTACTCATGTTTCCCAATTCAACTGGAATTGCCCCGTCAAATTGATTGTTTTCCATTATTAGATAATTTAGATTTCCTAATTCACCAATTTCAACAGGTAGGGTTCCAGACATTTTATTATCTGAAAGATCCAGGAATGTCATAGTTGATAAATTTTTTATGTCTACCGGTATTGAACCTTCCAGTTGATTATTGGATAAAATCAACATATCCAAAAGGGGATAATCCCATAAACTTGCAGGAATATTCCCGGAAAGTTGGTTGTTATCCAATCGCAATGTATACAAAGAGCTGATATTCCCTATCTGTGAAGGAATAGAACCAGTTAATTGGTTGTCATTTAACAACAAATCATAAAGGGAATTTAAGCTACCTATCTCGATTGGAATTGAACCATTCAATGCGTTTTTGGATAAATTTAAAATTTCAAGACCATCAAGATTTCCAATGGAACCAGGAATTGAACCTGATAGTAAGTTAGAGGATACATTCAAAGTCACCAAATTGGAAAGATTTCCGAAAGATGCAGGTAAAACCCCTGAAAACGAATTGGACGATAAGTTTAAAGTGGTTAAAGTGGTGAATTTATCGATATTGGATGGAATTTCGCCAGTAAAAAAGTTGTTTTGTAGATATAACTCTCTCAATGCAGGCATATTCCAGGTATCAACAGACAAATTTCCTGAAATTAAATTACTTCGTAAATCCAGCTTTTGTAAATTCGGCATGGCCACATTTGGAATGGTGAGTAGTCCACTGATAGAGGAAGAATTTATTTTAATCTCTCGTAGAGTAGAAATATTCCACACAGATGCAGGAATAGAACCGGTGACATACTCTGACCCGAAGTATAGAATCTCTAGATATGATAAATGGTCAATACTGGTCGGAATCACCCCATCTGAATAAAAATCTCCATAGGATTGTGGCCTAAATTCAACCACATGCCCACCATCAACATATAACCCTCCCCAAATGCTGGGAGTTGTGTTGATAAACCAGGCATTGGGACCATCCCAATTTGACAGGCCAAAATCATTGTAAATTTCTAACAACACCTGGCACTCAGATACGGGGATCTCGCTAATACCATCGCAGGTAGCTTTGGTGGATTCCTCCGCAGAAGCTGGTGTAAAGCTCCAGGAGAAAACAATCACCATAATCAATAGAATACGAATAACAAATAAAACATGTTTACGCATAGAAAACGCTCCTTCAATGAAAATGCGATTTTAATATAATTTGTAATATCTAAAAAACTTAATTGTTCGCGTTATATAGATCCTGTGCAATTTGCAGTTCCGTTGCAATATCAGCTGTCTGATCTTCCTTGATCAATTTGTAGACAACATTCATGATGATTTCTGCTGCTTCAGAAGGTCGCTCCAATGAACCAGCCCAGGGTCGGCAAACGCTTGCATTTACGGCTAAAGCCGCCTGCTGGTAAAACGGGGTTTGCAATTCGGGATAAGTTAATGTCGAACCAAGGGAAGGAAACCCCGCTCCCGGACCGAGCACATAACTCACATAGACATCCTGATCTGTCATAATCCAGTTGATGAAATCATAAGCCCCTTCCAAATTCTTAGCTCCCATCGGTATGCCAAGACCTTGAAGATCAATATTACATCCCGGCGTTTTGCCTGCCGGCGCGAACATAGGGCGTATAATGACATCTCCAGCAGCAATCGCATCCAGCATATCCTGCGCTGTGCTTGTATCATAGGTTGTGCCATCAGGAGCGGTCAGAGGGTTTATATAGCGATAACCAAATAAGCCGGTTGGGATAGACCCTGCGGAGGAATCCTTAAATGCATCTTCTTCGATAAAACCACCTGAAAATACTGTTTCAGGATTGTAGCCTGCCATGACAGTATCTCGCAAAAAGCTGATAGCGGCGATGTTCTCAGGAGTGTTTAGGAGCATGTTGCCTGCCCCATCATCATACGTGCCACCAAAGGAGGAGATCAGTGACCATACCATACGGCTGGCGCCTGCCCCGCCATATGCGGTTGATCCAAAGTATGTCCAGGCGTAAAAACCGCTCGTTTTTAGTCGATTTGCTTCAATTAAGAACTGTTCGGGGGTGGTGGGGTATCCTGTCGGAAAATGGTCTGCCCAGACATAAGTTACACTTGGTCTCTCTGCTGTAGGTATACAATAAAGTCCACCATCCGGCCCGGTACAGGCCAGTAGAGAGCTTTCACTCAGGTCATCATACCAGCTTTGCTGTTTCGCCCAATCGGAAAGATCCATCAGTGTATTATTCTTGTAGTAAGTGATGATTTGACCACTTCCGGTCTCAACAATATCCGGTACACCAACACCAGCATCAACGGCTGCAATTAGATCACTTGTGATACTGACCCATTCCTTTGGAATATTCACCCAATTCCATTCACCTTCAAAAGCTGCATTAAACAAAGGAATGGTGTCTCTCAGCCATTGGTTTCCAACCCTTTCATCATCCAACGGATCCTCGTTATTCTGATCATACTGAAACCAGGTAATAACATCCTGTTCACCAATGTGAACATAAGCTTTCATTAGAAGCGGTAGAAAAATATTGTGAGATGTTTCATCATTCGCATAAATATTATTTCTAACGTTGGAAAATGATAATCCCAATACGATGACTATTATTAATAATAGTACTTTGGTGACATTATTAATCCTGCGAATTTTCATAATCTTTTTCATACTCGTAAATTTTCCTTTCTAAGGACGATAATAGAAAATTGAATTAGTAACCGGTTTTACTTAAACTGATGGGGTTGGTGGGTGTTTTCGGTGAGAAGATCCCACTAAAAACACCCTGAATTCAATCCACAAATTTTTGTACTTTATTTTGTTGTTAATGGAAGAAATACTCTAAGTAATGGATTAATAACAGTTGGTTCAATGTGTACAGATAGTTCTGTATTCTCTATTACCGGAAATTCGGGATCAATATTCAACCAGATAGAATACGTTGGATTGACGCTCACCGTAACCAGTACCAACCCCGGATCTGTTCCTTCCGGAATAGTCAGTGTAAATGTCAAACCACCTTCCGAATCGGTCATGGCTGCACCCACCTCCACAAAATTTACATAAATGGTGGCTTCAGAATTGGGTGGATATCCCGAGCCCACAATCGTAAATGTGCTACCTGGTGCTCCTTCTGAGAAATCCACAGCCAGCATACTGAGAGAGCCTTCCTGGAACATTTCCCATTTATCCGAAGGATCCGGAAAGGCTTCGAAACGCGCCAGGGAAAGGACTTTTTCATTCCAGTACAAATCATCAATATAGAAAGCTCCGCTACCTACCCAAAAATGTCCATAGGTGGAATACCAATTCGCCAAATTACTCCAACGTTGATCGACTTCTGACTCTGAGAGATAGGCATTCATAGTGGCAGGATAGGGAAGATAATGGATTGGTGTAAGTTGGCTTAATTGGGTTGACATGATATTCAGAGTGTCACCATTTAAGTAATTTATCCATGGTACACCTAAATCTCCCGCTTTAGCTGCAGAAAATGCAAGTAATCCTTGTTCCTCTGCGTAAGCTGCCAGGGCGGTGGTGTGCCAGGGCAAAGGCCCTCGATCTCCTTCTGGCCACCAGGTGGTTACATTTAATTCTGCGTCCAATTGGTAGGAATTCCAATATGTTTCTATTTTTAATGGGTTTTCTGAAATAATCTGTACACCTTTGAAATTACTCAGAAAAGCGGCCAGATTAGCTTCAGCTGCTGGGTCGTAAATGGAACTGGCCGGATTTCCTCGATCAAATTTCATGATCATGGCCAATATAAAGTCTGCCATGTCCAATGGGCTGCCATCATGCCAGGTGACCGTTGGGAACAAATTATCCGGGTAAATCACCACACTTTTAATTCTTGCGTCTCTATTTTGCCTCAATGGGTCTACCTGAGAAGCGGTGAGAAATTTCTGACCTGCCGCATCCCAAGCTACCCAGGCATCATCCGGTACTTGAATGGAGTCCATAAAACTCAGGGTCACCCAATCCAGGGTTTTATGAACAGGCAAGCCTGTTTTTACATACACTTCAGCGCTTTCAACACGTTGAGGGTGGTAAAGACCGGTATCAGGATCAGGCATTATGGCAATATCTGCTGTAGCTTTCCTGGGAAAATCATCAAACGCCCAATTACTCCCTGCGATCGGATTCCAAGGATCTACAAATAAATCAAGACCCCCGATATTGATGGTTCCTCCCTCAACTTCGCGATGACGAATGGTGAATGGCCATAAAGGAGTGCTTTCCCCTGCAGCGAGGTCATTCGCTACAGTAATAGTTGCACGGCGAGGCACAATATTCTTTCCATCAATCAACCAGATACGAACTGCAAATTCGAGTTCAAGCTCCAAAGCACGATTAAATAGAATGTCTCTTTCTTCCATTGTGGAAAATTTGTTATACGCTAATTTATCCATAATATCTAAAAATTCAGTGGTTGGGTTGTATGATTGCCAGAGGCCCGACCAACCATAAGCAGAATATGGGCTATTAAAGAATTCGAAGTTATCGCCCTCATCACGATCAATTATGGTTGCTGACCAGGCACCTGTATAGATGTGCCAGAGGCCATCAGCCGGATCACCTCCTACCCAAAGAGGTGATGCTTGAGAACTTGTCACATATTGACGATCGGTTGTAAATCCTATGGATTCCAATTGATCAGCCACATAATCGCCAATAGGAATGCGGGTCTGATCACTATCATTACGAATAAGTAAGATGATTGTTACAGGTTGGCTTTTGTAGTACCACTTTCCAGAAACCTTAGTAGCCCCCAGGGTAATCATCTTGGAAGCAATAATTGTTTCTGCCTGAACCGGATTATAGGCATATTTTGCTTCTAATTCGGTGACTTTGTCCGAATAGCGCACGTAATCAGGATTATTTGTAACGATGGAAAAGAATTTGGATAAGCCAATATTTCCATATATGGTTTGGTTCAAGTAATCCCGATCCATTAACCAGTTCATCGCTTCACGAATTTCTCGTACAGTGAATGGGTTAAGTTTATTGGTGTCATAAAACACAGCAGGATTTAGGGTTAACTCATAATACAACCCATTTGAAAATCCAACATCGATCGAGGGATCATATTGGATTTGTGAATACTCAGTTGCGACTAATCCACCAGCATACATATCGATGTTGCCACTTTTAATATGATCAATTGATGTTTGACTATCAACGACACCAATATTTACCCGATCGACCCAGGCCCCTGTGCGACTGGATTCACCCCTTACTGAATCAAAAAAAGTGAGATTGGATCCCAGGATAAATATCAGTAAGAAAATAACAATAATCACGCGAAAATTCTTAAATTTTTTATACATTTTCCCTCCAAGAATTTCTGATAAATTGGATCAATTATTAATTTTTAGTGTTTGATTATATTTTTTATAATTATTCGTATATCACCCTCCTTTTTGAATAATAATTAGATTATATGGAAATCAGATAAAAAAATCCAATATTTTATTCAATCAATTTTTCAAAAAGATTTCAATAATGGGAATCTTGATTTAAACCAAAGAGCAATTCCCGTATAATTAATCAAGATCCATTCCATCCGGAGTGAAAAATGAGCGATTATACCGATGAGACCTATGGCGAGTTGATTGCCGATCTATGATGATTGGTATGGCGATATGGATCCGCAGATTCTGGAGATGTTCACCCGTTATCAGGGTGACCAATCGGTGCGGGCTGTTCACCTGGAAAGCCAGCAATCACGCCTGGTGGCTTCCATGCTCGAACCTGTCAATCAGATCATCACCAGCCAGTTCATTGTTCTGGATAAAAACGAAACCGATGTGAAACCGGTCAAGATTCGCTACGTCTGGCCATCTGAGCTGGATTTAATGGCGCGCCTGGCAGGATTGAAGCCGGTTTATCATTGGGATGATTGGCGACAATCTCCGTTTTCCAACAACAGCAGTAAACATATCGCTATTGATGGACATGCCTGATGGCGAAGTTGAGTAAAATCACTCTTGGTTTGTGATATCCATGGATGGCAGGTGTAATCCAACATTTGAATAGCATCATGCTGCGTGGTAGAATCACTATGCAAGTATGATTCTTTCAGGAGGAAGATATGACAGAAACAACCGGCACCTTTGCCGTTAAGAAAGGATTAGCGCAAATGCTTAAAGGTGGCGTGATCATGGATGTGGTCACCGCGGAGCATGCCCGCATCGCCGAAGATGCTGGCGCCTGCGCCGTGATGGCGTTGGAGCGTGTCCCGGCCGATATCCGCGCGGATGGCGGTGTGGCGCGCATGAGTGATCCCGAATTGATCCTCAAGATTATGGACACGGTCAGCATTCCGGTGATGGCCAAATGCCGTATCGGTCATTTTGTGGAAGCACAAATTCTGGAAGCCCTGGGCGTGGATTACATTGATGAATCCGAGGTGCTCACACCGGCGGATGAAAGCCATCATATATACAAACATGATTTCAAAGTGCCCTTCGTGTGTGGCTGTCGCAACCTGGGAGAAGCGCTACGACGCATCGGAGAAGGGGCAGCCATGATCCGTACCAAGGGTGAAGCCGGCACCGGCGATGTGGTCGAAGCTGTGCGCCATGCGCGTACCGTGCTGGGTGAGATCCGCCATCTGCAAATTATGCCCGTGGAAGAATTGATGACCTACGCGAAAAACATCGGTGCTCCTTTCGAATTGGTGATGGAAGTTCACAAAACCGGGAAATTACCGGTGGTCAATTTTGCTGCGGGTGGAATCGCCACCCCTGCGGATGCAGCCCTGATGATGCAATTAGGTGTGGATGGTGTCTTTGTTGGCTCCGGTATCTTCAAATCGGGTGATCCTGCCAAACGCGCCGCAGCCATTGTCAAATCCGTTACGCATTACAACGAACCCAAAATACTGGCTGAAATCAGCCGCAACCTCGGTGAACCCATGGTCGGAAGGCAGATTTCAACACTGCCGGACAATGAATTAATGGCTGAACGCGGTTGGTAGGTAGCATGCGCATTGGTATTTTAGCCTTGCAGGGCGCCTTTATTGAGCATGAAAAGATGCTGAAAAACCTGGGTGTGCAAACACAACAGGTGCGCCTCAGCCAACACCTGAATGATCTGGATGGTTTAATCATCCCGGGCGGAGAATCCACCACCATTGCCAAACTGGCCATTGATTTTGGATTATTCGATGACTTGAAAACCTTTGCATCTGAGCATCCCGTCTGGGGCACCTGTGCCGGAGCCATTCTGCTGGCGAAAGATGACCAGTCCAACCCGCCCAGATTGGATGTGATGGACATTCACATCGTCCGCAATGCTTTTGGTCGCCAGGTGGATAGCTTTCAGGCTGATCTGCTGGTACCGTCACTGGCTCATTTAAATGGAAGCAACCCAACCTTTCCAGCCGTGTTTATCCGCGCACCCATCATCAATGCAGTTGGAAAAAAAGTTGAGATACTGGCACAAATCGGGTTTGATAAAATTGTGGCTGCCAGGCAGGGTCACTTGTTGGCAACTGTATTTCACCCGGAACTGACCAACGACGATCGCTTCCATCGTTACTTTTTGGAGATGATACCATCGAAGTAAGACCTTTTGGCTGGTTGGATTTACATCATATCTGGCGCTATCGCAATCAGATTCTATGTACCGACAGCATTTTAAGTTTGACACATGGCAATCCGATTGGCAGTTCTGCCTTGCTGGGACAATTGCGTATGGATTATAGCAGTTACAGTGGCATTGCTCGCCCCGGGAAAGGTTTAGCTCCCTTCATTGGCCAGATCAATTTCAATCCTGGTGATCAAAACGCACACTTAATCTTTTTGGCTCCTGAACCCAATTTGATGGACCGTGCTTTGCTGGCTTTATTGGATCATCTTTCCTGGGAAAGCGGTGGTCGTGGTGCACTGCGCTTATTGGCAGAGATCAACGAGGATGAAGCTGTCTTTGAGATGTTGCGCCTTTCCGGATTCAGTGTGTATGGCAAACAGCAGGTTTGGCGCTTTGTTGAGTATCCACACAATGGTGATAGAAACCAGTTGTGGCGTTCGTTTCAACAGATCGACCAGCATAACCTGAACAATCTTTATCACGCTGTCGTACCACCCCTGGTTCAGGGATCTGAAGCCATGGATAAACGTCCGGTTCAGGGTTATGTTCATTATGTCGATTCTGAATTACTCGCTTTTGTAGAAGTGACCAATGGCCCCAAAGGAATCTTTCTGACACCTGTTGTGCATCCCAACATTCGTGAACCCGAGTATTTGCTGGCAGGTTTGCTCCAGTTGATGAATTCCTCCAACGGACGCCCACTCTTCCTGGCCGTGCGGGATTACCAATCCTGGTTGAATTCTGCCGCAGAGAGCCTGGGGGGCACACCCGGCAATCGAAAAATCCTGTTGGTAAAGCATCTCATCAATAAACAGCGTGTTAGCGTACCAGCGACCATTCGTAAAGTTCTGGAAGCACATGGCACGGAAACTACTACTCAGATTGTGCACAATTCAACAAAAAAAATAAAATGAAACTTCTAATGATATAATCGCATCAAATAATAAGGGTTAATGCCATTCTAAGATTAATCAATTATCATGGTTAATGCGATGGAGAAAAAACAACAGGTCAATCACCTGATATGAAATTAATGACAGGATTATTTTAAGGACGAATGAAACAAAGAAAAATTACAGATGATCTGCAGGCTCTGATGGAGGTTCTACCTCAGGGGATTGCCAAGGCATTGGACGAAGCAGATAACAGCGACAACTTAATAGAGATTGTAATGGATCTGGGTCGCACACCGAAAGCTCGCTTTGTGAACGATGAAGTACCCCTTTCTGAACACGAAGTAACCCACGAGGATATTGATTATGTGGTCACCCGCATAGGAGATTTTGACGCTGATAATCGTGCCGGCTTAGAGCGTACCCTGCATCGTATCTCCGGTATTCGCAATCGCCGTGGACAGGTAGTAGGTCTCACCTGCCGCGTGGGTCGTGCCGTTTATGGCACCATTGATATTATCCAGGATCTGATCGAATCCGAAAAAAGTGTTCTGCTACTGGGAAAACCTGGCATTGGAAAAACTACCATGCTGCGCGAAGCTGCCCGTATCCTGGCAGAGAAGAAACGCGTGGTCATTGTGGATACCTCCAATGAAATTGGCGGCGATGGCGATGTTCCGCACCCGGCCGTGGGGATGGCGCGCCGTATGCAGGTTGCTAAACCATCTTTACAGCACGAAGTCATGATTGAAGCCGTCGAAAATCACAACCCGGAAGTGATTGTGATTGATGAGATCGGCCGTGAACTGGAAGCGCTGGCCGCCAGAACCATTGCCGAACGTGGTGTCCAATTGATCGCCACAGCGCATGGACGCACCCTGGAAAATCTGTTGCTGAACCCTACACTCTCCGACCTGATTGGTGGTATCGAATCGGTAACGCTGTCAGATGAAGAAGCACGCCGGCGTGGCACCCAGAAGACTGTGCTCGAACGCCGCTCTCCACCAACATTTGATGTGCTGGTTGAAATTCAGGAGCGCAACCGCATGGCCATCCACCCGGACGTCTCTGAAGCTGTCGATTCGCTTTTACGTGGTTATCCAATTCCCCCTGAATTACGGTATCGCAATGAGAACAATGAAATTAAGGTTGAGAAATTACCGGCACCATCCATAACGACCCGTGGTGCAATGTCCCAGGGAATGCGTCGCAGCAGCGAAAATGGACGTACAAGTACGCAACCGCGTCCGGCATATTCACAGGCGCCAACGCAACCAGTCTTGCCCGTCAATAACGATCCTGAAACAGGTCGCATGCGCACCGTCAAAATTTTCCCCTATGGGGTAGCCCGCAACCGGCTGGAGCAGGCAGCCAAACGCCTGTCGGTCCCGGCTGTGATTGTGCGAACCCCTGAAGAAGCAGACATCATTATGACCCTGCGCACGTATTACCGTTCCCGACAACAAATATTGATCGAAGCTGAAGATCGTGGCACGCCGCTTTACTTCCTGCGCTCCAATACCATCAATCAGATGGAAAAGACATTAATGGAGATCTATAACCTCAACGGTAATAATTTGACGCAAAATGATGATTGGCAATATGCATCTCAAGTAACAGAAGATGGCATCCGCGCTGTAATGAATGGACAGCGCTGGGCAGACTTGCCCCCCGCCTCCTCTGCGATTCGCCGCTTGCAACACGAGATGGCGCGCCAGGCACAGCTGGTCTCCCATTCCTATGGGAAAGATCCCAACCGCCGTGTACGCATCTTTCGGGAATAGGACTGTGATGTTTATAACCCTGGAGGGTCCAGAAGGCAGTGGAAAAAGTTCACAATTACCCATCTTAGCAGAATGGCTCCGTGAGCAAGATTATAATGTCTACACTACCCGTGAACCAGGTGGCACGCTGATCAGTGATCAGATTCGCACTATTTTGCATGACTTAGAAAATACTGCCATGCACCCGCGCACTGAAATTCTGCTATATCTGGCATCCCGCGCACAACATGTGGAAGAGGTAATCCGTCCTTTGCTGGAGAAAGATACGATCGTGCTTTGCGACCGCTATGCTGATTCGACCCTGGCGTATCAGGGTTATGGGCATGGTGTCGATATTCCTACATTGAAGAAATTACTTGATTTTTCAACAGGCGGGTTATACCCGGATCTAACCATTCTTCTCGATCTTGATGTTGAGATTGGATTGGAACGCCGCAAACAAAGCGGTGGCGAATGGAATCGTCTGGATGCTTATGCATTGGCTTTTCATAAACGCGTTCGTGAGGGATACTTAACACTTGTTGCTGACGAGCCGCAACGCTGGCGGATTGTTGATGCAGCCCAAACCTTTGATGATGTACAAACAGCACTGCGAGAAGTCATCAGGGCTGAACTGGTAAAAAAATAAAACAGGGGAGATGAAGAAAGGCAGGAACCCTTTAATGAAAAAATTTGGAAAACTATTTATCTTATTAATAATTACTACTTTGATATTGACTGCTTGCCAGCCAAAAGAAGAAACACCGGTTGTGGAAACACAACCACAAAATGAAACCGCTAATGAAATTGTAGTGGAACAGCCATCTGGTGGATTTGTCGCCAATATGTCTGGCGAAATCACAGAATGTACGCTGGAACAATTGATACCTGAAATTCCGGCTGATCAGATTCCACCTGTACCGCTGGCAAGTGAAGATGATTGGGTCAAAGGCTCGCTGGATGCTGAAATATCCATTATCGAGTATAGCGACTTCCAATGTCCATACTGCTCCATCGCTGCGCCTCAATTGGAACAGTTCTATCTCGATAATGCAGACAAGGTCAATCTGGTCTTCCGCCACTTGCCGTTATCCAGCATTCATCCCAAAGCATTTTCAGCACACCAGGCTGCAGAAGCAGCCGGTATCCAGGGAAAATTCTTTGAAATGCATGATTTGTTGTTTGCAGAGCAACAGGTCTGGTCAGCAGATACAGTCTCCGTTGAAGGATTTTTAGATTATGCCCTTGAATTGGCTGGAAAACTAGATCTGGATCTGGCTCAATTTGAAAAAGATTACAACAGTGAAGAGGTTTTAAACAAAATTACGCTCTCCTACACCGATGCGACAGAAAACATTGGCATCAGTGGTACCCCGACTGTGTTTATTGTGATCAACGGGGTTCCTTACTCTGCCTCGTATGATTACAACACCCTTTCCAGTATCGTGAAATTAATCGAACTGGATAAGAACCGCTATACGGAATGCCCCCCCATGGTTGTGGATGTAACAAAAGTTTATGAAGCAACCATCACCACAACCAAGGGTGATTTCACGGTAGAACTTTACCCCGAGAAAGCTCCTCTGGCTGTCAACAGCTTCGTCTTTCTGGCTGTGGAAGGTTTCTATAATAATGTTGAGTTCCATCGCGTGATTCCAGGCTTTGTTGCCCAGGCAGGAGACCCCAGTGGGTTGGGTATGGGTGGTCCAGGGTATGAATATGCCAACGAAATCTCTGATTTAAAATTTGACTCAGAAGGTGTGCTGGGTGTGGCCAATGCCGGTGTTGATACCAATGGCAGCCAATTCTTTATCACCTATGCTGCTCAGACGGCTTTGGATGGTGGATACACTGTCTTTGGAAAAGTGATTGACGGCATGGATGTGGTCACCCGTCTGAACGCAGTCGATCCTCAGCAGGGTATTACAGCCGAAACACTGGATAAAATCCTCTCAATCACCATTACTGAAAAATAATGGCTGAAGGATTGTATCATCTCAAAAAATCGGATCTTGTGGGTGTTTATGGTGTGCCCCCGCACACCATAAACACCCAGACCGAAAATATTTAGAAAGAAACGAAGAATCGATGTTGCAAGGACGAGCAAAAATATACGCCATTGCCCAGGTTGTTATCAGCAGCCTGGGCTTTTTATCCAGCCTGATGGGGGCTGGATTGTTGCTGGGGTTCGGTTTCTTCAGTGGGATGATTGATCCGCTGACTGCTAATGACGCCGGCTTGATGCTGGTCATTGGCTGGACTTCCCTGTTGATTGCTGTGGCTTTTATCCTGGCTTTGATCAGCGCTGTTTTTCATTTACAGGGTAGATCCATGCCTGCCTTGCGACCTTCCACACAACGGATTATCCAGGTTGCCTTGATCGTTGTATGGATCGCATCGATTCTGGGGGTAATGCTCATCAGCCGTTTTCAGGCATTAAACCTGATCACTTCTTTATTGATTATTCCTCTGGTTTTAGTACCCATCCTGTTCTTTTTCTGGATTGGCGCCAGAAACCTGAGCCTGGGAAACCGTCCGCGTGTCTGGGGGACAGTAGCCTTCAACTTTGCGATTATGATGCCTGTGGTATTACTCGCAGAACTGGCACTGTTCTTTTTTATTTTTATGATGGCTGCGGTCTGGTTGGCTGGACAACCCGAGTTACTCTCGCAAATCATGATGTATGCAGAACAGATTTCGAATGGTTTGATGGATCCACTGGAAGCTGAACAACTGATCACGGATCTGGTCAGCCATCCAATTTTTTTGAATAGCAGTATTCTGGTAGTAGCGGTTCTGGTACCACTGCTTGAAGAACTCTTCAAACCTATGGCGATCTGGTTCCTGGCAGGTAAACGTCTGACCCCATCGCAAGGTTTTGTGGGCGGATTGATCGGCGGGGCGTGTTTCGCCATGCTGGAAAGTCTGGGGGCGGTGGGAATTCCTGCCGAGTCGGAATGGCTGATGCTGTTGTTTGGTCGTACCGGTACGGGACTTTTACATGTCACTTTATCCGGACTGGTAGGTTGGGGATTTGCCAGCGCTTTCTACAATCACAATTGGGGAAGAGCGATTGTCACCTATCTGGGTGCTGTTACCATCCATGGTTTATGGAACTTCTTTGCTCTGCTCTCTGGAATTGTGCCGATTTTGCCAATCTCTGAAGAGATGAATAACCTACCCGTGCTCTTGGGACAAATGGGGGTGTTTGTTCTGGTGGCTTTATTTGTGATGAACCTGGTATTGCTCTTCAGCGTCAACCGGCGCCTGCAAACACAACCGGTAGATTAAAAAACCTGACTATCAATTTATGGTATCAGGTTTTGTTATCAGAATAATCCCGGTTTATTTTAATGTCGTCTCGAGACTCTTAAGCAACCCGGGAATGGCGTGTAAGGCGCTTTGCTTCCATGTTTCGGATTGTTCCATCGTGGGCTGCATGTATACATTATTGACCGCACAAAGGATTTGCAACAGCCGATAGAGCATCAGCCTGCGAACTTCCGGCTTGGCGCCATAACCCTGCAAGAAAGCAATGCGCCATTGATCGAACATGAAGGTGAAGGGTGGCTCAATCAGAAATGTCAGATCATAGGTTGGATCCCACCAGAAAGTATCTCCCAGCCCGGTAATACGGGTGACCTGCCAATCAGGACCTTGTTTTTCCAGGTAGATCGTCCAGGGAAAGGGGCTGCCATGCACCATCACGGGTTTATGGTTTTTCAAATAAGCTAAATTTGCTTGCCAGACATCCACTATTCGCTGGTGGAGTAGTTTGTTGAGCATCCCTTTACATACCAAATTAGCGCCACTACCACCCACAATTTCATTTTCAAACAGGTAATCGGTAGGAGAGACATCAATCAATTGTTCAGGGTCATTCACCCACACACCAGATTCTTTTCCCTGAATGGCGTGTAATCGGCGATAAAACTGACCAATACCGCGATACATGGCTTTGATCTCATCGTCCGGTTTCAGTCGCATTAAGCGATCCAGGCGTTCACCTGGGCCCTGTTCAACCACAATAAATGCATGACCAATCTCTTGCATGCTGTCATCCACCACCAGTACCGGTGAGATGGGTAAACCGTTCTTCTCGAGAATCTCGCTTACCCGGTATTCATGCACGCTGCTATCAATCCAATCTGTGTTTACATTAAATTTATATACCACAGCCTTTCGATCAGAAAAGTGGACACGGAAATTATGGCGTACCCAGGCACCCAGATCCTCAATCCATGAGATTGTGTTTTCTGGAAAATGAGATTGAGCCAAACGGAGTACATCGGTTTCAGTTATCATACCTCTCCTCCCAAATTTGATTTTACATCAAGTTTAGCAGAAGGCAAACAATTTTCTAACTGATTTATTCAGTCAATCCCATTTGATTTGATTACCTGTGCGTACCAATGTCCACTGTCCTTGACAATGCGTTGCTGGGTTTCATAGTCTACCCAGACGATACCGAATCGTTGAGAATAACCGTATCCCCACTCAAAGTTGTCGAGCAGCGACCAGACAAAGTATCCAGCTAACGGGATTCCCATTTCGATGGCTTTGTGCGCCACACGCAGGTGTTCACGCAGATAGCGGGTACGATGTTCATCTCGCACACGGCCATCATCTCCCGGTCCATCCGAATAGCTGCAGCCATTTTCTGTGATATAAATTTTAGGTACGTGGTATTCAAAGTGAAGGCGCCCCAGGACATGTAATAAACCCTCGGGATAAACCTCCCAGCCCATTTCTGTGTAATTTTCCTTGTTTTCTGGTGCCGGGAAGAGTGTTTGAGGTAAATTTTGTTCTTCCGGAACATCAGTGTTGCGCGTCACAGTGCGCCGGTAATAATTTAAACCAATGAAGTCAATCGGTGTTGCAATGACTTCCATATCCCCAGGTTGAATATAAGTTGATCCTTCCAGAGGCAACCCCTGTTTCGATAGGAACTGATATAAGTCTGCCGGGTAAGGACGGCCTGCCAATGCTTCCATATACAAGCGCACCCAAATAGCATCCTGTTCCAACCTTGTTTGCCGGTCTGCCACACTGGCTGAAGCAGATGGCATGTAATTCGCATTGATCACGATGCCAACCTCACTGCCCGGGCTGTTCTGGCGGATAACAGGAACTGCCCAACCATGTGAGAGTAACAGGTGGTGAGCAGTTTTGAATGCTGAAACCACATCACCCTTGATACCAGGGGCATGTTCACCGTAACGGTAACCCAGGTTGGCAACCACGGACGGTTCGTTATGCGTCATCCAGTGTATGACACGGTCTCCTAAAGCACGGGTGATCACCTCCGTATATTCAACAAAAGCTTCTGCTGTAGAGCGCGCTGGCCAGCCACCCGCTTCGAATAATGCCTGTGGCAAGTCCCAATGATACAGGGTGGTAAATGGTTGGATACCTGCCTCGAGCAGTTCATCCACCAAACGGCTGTAAAAATCAATGCCTGGCTGGTTTACTTTTCCAATTCCCATTGGTAAGATTCTTGGCCAACTGATCGAAAAGCGATAAGCTTTCAACCCCAGATTTTTCATCAAAGCTACATCTTCCCGGTAACGGTGGTAATGGTCATCGGCAACATCCCCGGTATCGTTGTTGAGGATTTTCCCAGGGGTATGTGAGAAGCGATCCCAGATGGACTCGCCCTTGCCATCCTCATTCCAGGCACCTTCAATCTGATAGGATGCAGTCGCCGCGCCCCAGATAAAATTTTCAGGAAAATGTAATTGTGTGTTCATGAGCCTCCAGTGAAATTCAATTGTAGTGATTTTAACCCAGATTTGAAGATTTAGTGATTCAATTCACGATCCAGACAGAAGATATATAATTTTCATTGATGTTCTCATCTCAATAAATCGGGGCAAACGGGTGTTTTTGGCGTGCATCCGCACGCCAAAAACACCCTGGCCACTAATTATTGAAAGGGTACGAAAAAAGACGGTTTTGGTTTTTATGCTGGTGAATTGTAACGATTGTTAATGGTCAGTAGAATCGTTGGTTTCATCTTCCCAAACCATCATGTGCTGTGTATCGCTCAGTCGGGCTCTTTCCAAAGCCTGATCTGCGTGTTGGATGAAGACATCCACCGGTAGATCTTTTTTATATTCTACCAATCCAGCATGGAAAGTAAGAGCGAGTTTTTCACCAGCGATTTCAAAATCAGCGTCAGCGAAGTGTTTAAAAATGCGATTGGCAACGATGCAGGCATTCTCCAGACTGGTTTCTGGTAGAAACATAATGAATGCGTCGCCACCATAACGACCGATCACATCCACGACACGCAGTAGATCTTTGAGACGCCGGGCCACCCATTGCAGCACCTGATCGCCAATCACGTAACCAAAGCGCTCGTTTACCTGACTGAAATGGTCAATATCGATAATCAGCAGGGAAAGAGGGTGCGGGTAACGGTTGACCCGTTGGATTTCCTGTTCAGCCAGATCATAGAAATAACGCAGGGTGTTGACAGAAGTCGTTACATCCAGGTTGAGCGCGCGCCGGTATTTTTCCTCACTTTGCCGTAAGGCTTCTTCCACCCACTTCCGTTCGGTGATCTCCTTCTCGATTTGATCGTTTTTGTTCTGGATGATACGAGCTTCTTTTTGCAGCGCATCAGCGCGAATGATCGTTTCAAGGGTCATGTATTTCAGATCGTTCTTTTCATGTTTAATGCGCTGTTCAATCTGGTAAAAACTCTGGAAATGCTCATACGCTTTGCGATAATCGCTCAGTTCGGCATAGATCTGTGCCAGTTTTCGATCTGCTCGCAGGCAACCTTCTTCATAATGATTGGTCTGCGCACGAGCATTGGCATTCAGCAGGCGTTGAACGGCTGTAGCCAGTTCTCCCTGGTAATGATCAACCTCGCTGAGCCATATGCAGCAGGAGATCTCATCTGATTGATATCCCTGGTGTTCTGCCAGTTTCCTGGCTTGTTCAAAATACTCTTTGGCTGTATCCAGATTACCCTTGCGTAACTCATTCTGCCCTTTTTGACGCAGGTTATCCATTTGCACCGGTAATACGCGCATATCATCCGCCAATTCGATGGATCGCTGCAAGTACTGATCAAAGACTTCATAATCATCAAGCATTTTATATGCTGTTGCCAGGTAGTTGTAAGCATAACTGAGTTGAATGGATAATTCACGACTCTGAAATAGAGAGATTGCCTTTTTAAGTTCAGTAATTGCAGGTTCGATTTCTCCACTGACCAGATAGGTTTGACCAATGGTCATGGTAATTTCACCCAGCAGGCGCACATCGTGGAGATGTCGTGCCAATTCCAATGCTTTAAGAAGGGATGTCATCGCCTTATTGTATTCGTTCAAATGAACATAAATCATCCCGAGCAAACGCAGGGTGTAGGCCTGACTGAGACTGTGTTGCAACTCGTTATAGATGTTGAGCGCTTCTTTTGCCTGCGCAAGCGCCAACATCGTATCACCCAATTCGAGATGGAAATGTGACATGTTGAAAAGCGCATCCGCAACACCTTTGGGATACGGATCATGGCGAAATTCGGGTGATGTGGACAGTTGATAAGCCCGTTTGCTGAGATCCAGCCCCTCTGCAGGAGCAAGACTGATCATATCCTGTGCAGCCGCATTGAGTGAATCAATACGCTGTATGATTTCAGATTCCTGAACCAATCCTGGTCGGGTGGGGTGGTAGAAAAAATTCATCGGCTGTTACCCATCTTCTTTGTAAATTTGTCAGCCCATTAAAGACTGCAGTTTATTTGTTGCAATCTTTGTACCAGATATCTCGAAGCGTCTACGCTGATATGGTCTTTTTTTCACAAGTATGTTAAAAATAGGTTATGAATAATAAACCCGATATTCGTATCTACCCCAACCTCTCAACACTGGAAGACGCGGTTGCAAAGCATTTTCTGCTGGCAACCAACCAGGCAGTACAGCAACGTGGACAGGCATTGATCGCCTTGTCCGGCGGTAGCACCCCATTGGGATTGTTCCACCTGCTGGGTAGTGATGCTTATCGCGCAACAATACCCTGGACGCAGATCCAATTCTTCTGGGTGGATGAGCGCTGTGTCCCTGCGCAAGACAAAGAAAGCAATTACGGGCAGTTCAAACGCAACGTGCTCGACCCACTTAAGATCTCTGCACCGCAAGTGCATGCCATCGATGGCAATTTACTGGCTGAGGAAGCAGCTAAAATTTATGAAGAAATGCTACGAACCTGGGCAGAAAAAAACCAGGAACTTCCCCGCTTTGACTGGGTGTTACTGGGCATGGGTGGGGATGGACACACCGCATCGTTATTCCCGGGAACATCAACCGCTTTGATGCAAGAGCGAGCTGTGATGGCTGTTACTGTACAGTATGAAGATAGGCCTTCTGATCGGGTGACTCAAACCCCGCGTATTCTGAATCTGGCAAGGCAGGTGGTTTTTATGGTCAGCGGTGCACAAAAAGCGGATCGTCTTCAGGAAGTGCTGCAGGGAACCTATGATCCATTGCGCCTACCCGCCCAACGGATTCAACCTGTGGAAGGTCGATTGGTGTGGATGCTGGACGAAGCCGCTGCCAGTAAATTGTAATCAGTCCCAATCATCGGGATTGTAACGGCGCAACCGTTTGATCTCTGCGTGTTTCTTTTTACTTCCCAGGCGAGCTGCTCTGGCAGTCACACTCGGACGGGTGACTTTACGTGGTTTGGGTTTCTCAGTTGCCTGCCGAATAATCTCGACCAACCGCTCCTGGGCATCGTAGCGATTCTGCTCCTGGGTGCGGTATTGACGGGCATGGATCAGCAGAACGCCATCCTTGTTGATACGCCCCCCTGCGATTTTAAACAAACGTTCCTTCACCTCATCAGGCAGGGTCGATGCGCCGACATTAAAACGCAGTTGAACGGCTGTGGAGACTTTGTTGACATTCTGTCCCCCGGGACCAGCAGAACGAACAAAATCAAATTCCAGCTCGGCTTCATCGATGGAAATGGTGGGCGTAATTTCAATCATACCGCCATTATACCGTACGGGCGCACCCTTGCGGTCGCCCTACGCACCCTTGCGGTCGCCCTACGCACCCTTGCGGTCGCCCTACGCACCCTTGCGGTCGCCCTACGTATTCTTGCGGTCGCCCTACGCACCCTTGCGGTCGCCCTACGCACCCTTGCGGTCGCCCTACGCACCCTTGCGGTCACCCTACGCACCCTTGCGGTCGCCCTACGCACCCTTGCGGTCGCCCTACGCACCCTTGCGGTCGCCCTACACACCCTTGCGGTCGCCCTACGCACCCTTGCGGTCGCCCTACGCACCCTTGCGGTCGCCCTACGCACTCTTGCGGTCGCCCTACGCACCCTTGCGGTCACCCTACGCACCCTTGTGGTCGCCCTACGCACCCTTGCGGTCGCTCTACGTATTCTTGCGGTCATCCCCGTTTTTCAGGGTACCCTTCCGATTGCCCCTGCTTCTCAACGAACTATCCCGCTCAATCCATCCGGTCAAAGACCAGAAACCTGATATCAAATGCTCCACACGATCCTGTGATGTTGTACAATAAAAAATGGAAATAAACGAAAAAGGCATTTGATCTTGTTGCCCAGGAGGAAACATGATCGTAACAGCATGGAATAATGGCGCTCATAGCCGCAATGGATCTGGCTATGGTTTTAAAGTATCGGTTGCAGATAGAGATCACTTGTTAAATTTCTCAAAATCTTATATACTACAAACAGCCCAGTACCATCGGGGGAATTGAAATTGGAAAAAGAAGCGAAAGCACGCATCAAGATCAATCAATTATTAGAGGAAGCCGGCTGGCGTTTGTTGGATAATAAACACGGCAAGGCCAATGTGCTGCTGGAGAATCATGTCAAGATCACAACCAGGGCTCTGGATGATCTGGGGGAGGATTTTGAGAAGACCGCTGACGGTTATATTGATTTCCTGCTGCTGGATGCCAATGGCTACCCTTTTGTGGTGCTGGAAGCCAAAGCCGAGGATAAGAATCCATTGATCGGCAAGGAGCAGGCGCGTACCTATGCGCGTGCGCAGAATTGCCGCTTTGTCATCCTTTCGAATGGCAACACACATTACCTGTGGGATATTCAATATGGCAATCCCAAACGCATTACAGTATTTCCCCGGCAGGAGGAACTGCAGGGTTTTCAGGTGTTCCAGCCCAACCCGAACGCATTGGTGCATGAGCTGGTGAGGGAGGATTATATCGTCCTGACCAGCAGACCGGATTATGAACGCGACCCTGCCTGGCAGAATGAAATGACGCGTGTGGATTTCATTCAGAATAATAACCTGCGCTTTTTGCGACCTTACCAGTTGAAAGCGGTCCAGGCGGTACAGGAAGCCGTGCGAGAAGGGAAAGACCGCTTTCTGTTTGAGATGGCAACCGGCACCGGTAAAACGCTGGTTTCGGCAGCCATCATCAAGCTCTTTCTGCGCACCAGCAATGCCCGCCGGGTGCTTTTCCTGGTGGACCGGCTGGAGTTGGAAGATCAGGCCTGGAAAGCTTTTACACAATACCTTAAACCGGATTACCAGACCGTGATATACAAGCAAAACCGGGATGACTGGCGTAAGGCGGAGATTGTGATCTCAACCGTGCAGACTTTCCTCTCCAACAACCGCTACAAACGCGAATTCAGCCCCGCCGATTTCGACCTGGTGATCTCGGATGAAGCCCACCGCAGCATTGGTGGGAACGCGCGGGCGGTTTTTGAGTATTTCATGGGCTATAAATTAGGACTGACCGCCACCCCAAAGGATTATTTGAAGAATCTGGATCGGGCAGGCAATCCGCACAATCCCATGGATGTACGTGAATTCGAACGCCGCGCTTTGTTGGACACCTACCAGACCTTCGGCTGCGAGAATGGCATCCCGACCTATCGTTACTCGTTGATTGATGGGGTCAAGGATGGCTATCTGATCAACCCGCTGGTGGTGGATGCGCGCACGGAGATCACCACCCAGTTGCTCTCGGACGAAGGCTATTCGGTGGTGGTGGAGACCGAGGAAGGCGAAGAGCAAACCGAGATTTTTGTGCAGCGCGACTTTGAGAAGCGCTTCTTTTCCGATCTTACTAATGCTGTGTTCTGCAAGACCTTTCTGGAACATGCCCTGCGTGACCCGATCAGCGGTGAGATTGGCAAGAGTATCGTCTTCTGTGTCAGCCAGAACCATGCCGCTAAAATCGCCCAGATTTTGAACGAGATGGCGCACCAACTCTTCCCCGGCCGATACAACTCAGACTTTGCAGTGCAGGTCACTTCGTTGATCCAGGGTGCGCAGCAGATGACACTCAATTTTGCCAGCAACAAGTTAAATGGCTATGGCAACTTCCACCCGGAATACCGCACCGGCAAAACCCGTGTGGCGGTGACCGTGGGTATGATGACCACCGGCTATGATTGCCAGGACATTCTGAATCTATGCCTGATGCGACCGATCTTTTCCCCGACCGATTTTATTCAGATCAAAGGACGCGGCACACGTACCTATGACTTTGTGAGGGAAGTCAGCGATCCGGCCTGGAAAGCCGAACTGGGAAAAATCTCCAAGCAGCACTTCAAACTGTTCGATTTCTTTGCCAATTGCGAGTACTTCGAAGAAAAATACAATTATGATCAGATATTAAAACTGCCACCGGAGCCATCTTTGCCGGTGATTGATGTGACCCCGGATGGCGGTCACGTATATACAGATTATGACAGCACCCGGGTGGATCGATTGAGCACATTTGAAATCGAAGAAATCGGCCCGAATGGCATGAAGATTGACCGCATGTACTTCCAGAAATTTGCCGATCAGGTAACGCAGGATCCCGCGGTGCTGGAAAAGGTCAAAGCCGGGGCTTTTGAAGCCGCTGCCGATTATGTCGAAAAGCACCATTTGAACCAGCCCAAAGAATTTTATAGCCTGGAGAAATTAAGAAAATCGGTCAACACCGACCGGCGCGTGCCATTAAAAGAATTGTTGGAGTACCTGTTTGGATTGATTCCTTACATCAAGACCAAAGAGGAATTGCTGGATGAGGAATTCGATAAGTTCGACAGCCGCTACCTGCCGGAAGAATCCTTGTGGCAGGATGCCCGGCGGGTGTTCAAAGCCTACATCCTGGATTCGGATTTCCGTGATATTGTTAACAGCAAACAATTCGCGCGACTCAATCTCAACCCACACGGAGACGCCTTCCGCAAGATCAGCCCCGACCTGCGCGCATTGATCCCGGAGTATATCAAGGACAATGTGCCCCTAAACCAGTTCCTGTAAATCGCAAATCAACCCAGAGGTGCAAGCATGCTCGATAACGAAACCAAACAACGCATCAATACAGCCCGCGATATTCTGGTTGGCAAAGTGCCTGACCCGAAAAGCCAGGTGGAGCAGATCACCATCGCTTTAACTTACAAATTCATGGATGACATGGATCAGGAAGCGCTTGCCATGGACGGTAAAGCCAGTTTCTTTGTGGGCGAATATGAAAAATACGGCTGGACGAAGATGTTCGACCCGCATCTGGGGGGATTTGAGATGCTGGCCCTGTATTCGGAAGCCATCACGCGTATGAGTGAAAACCCGCATATCGAGCCGCTCTTCCGCCAGATCTTCAAGAACGCCTACCTGCCCTATCGCGACCCGGAAACCTTGAAGTTATTCCTGAAGACGATCAACGAGTTTCACTATGACCACTCCGAAAAGCTGGGGGATGCCTTCGAATATCTGCTTTCGGTGCTGGGATCGCAGGGGGATGCCGGGCAATTCCGCACCCCACGCCACATCATCGAGTTCATGGTGGCGGTGGTGGCACCCAAAAAACACGAAACCATCCTTGATCCGGCCTGTGGTACCGCTGGATTTTTGATCTCCGCCTATAAATTTATTCGCCAGAGCAACACCGAGAAAGTGCCCGGCGATTTACTGAACGTTCAGGACCGTGCCCGCATGGTCAATAACTTCAGCGGCTATGATATCTCACCGGATATGGTGCGGCTCTCACTGGTGAACATGTACCTGCATGGTTTCACCAATCCCCGGATCCATGAATACGACACCCTGACCAGCGAGGAACGCTGGCATGAATATGCGGATGTGATTCTGGCTAACCCACCCTTCATGAGCCCGAAAGGCGGTATTCGACCACACAAGAAATTCTCGGTGCAGTCCAAACGCAGTGAGGTGTTGTTTGTGGATTACATGGCCGAGCACCTGACCGCCAGTGGCCGGGCGGCCATCATCGTGCCGGAGGGCATCATCTTCCAGTCCGGGACGGCGTATAAAGAATTACGTAAATACCTGGTGGAAAAGAACTACCTGTGGGCGGTGGTTTCATTGCCATCCGGTGTCTTCCAACCGTACTCCGGCGTTAAGACCTCCATCCTGTTTATGGATAAAGTGCTGGCGCGGAAAACCAACCAGATTCTATTTGTGAAAGTGGAGAACGATGGCTTTGACCTGGGAGCGCAACGCCGTCCGATCGATAAAAACGACCTGCCAGCAGCCCAGGCTCTGATGCAAGCCTGGCAGCAGGCGGTGGTGGAAAAGGGGGGAGAAGGCTTTGACATGGATCCCTATGCAGGCGTCTCAGCCTTGCTGGTGGAAAAATCGAAAGTGGCGGAAAACGGGGAATATAACTTGACGGGGGAGAGATATAGAGAAACAAAGAAACAGAATGGTAAGATTCCTTTAGTCAAATTAGGAGATATTTGTGAAATAGTTAGCGGGGTCGGTTTTCCATTAGATCAACAAGGTTTATCTGATGAAGTCATTCCATTTTTAAAGGTAAGTGATATGAATATCCTTGGAAATGAGATTTTTATCAAATCATGGAATAATTCTGTTTCAGAGAATATCGCTAAATTCCTCAAAGGTCGCATTTGCCCACCTGGAACGATTATATTTCCTAAAATTGGTGCGGCAATCGCGACTAACAAAAAAAGAATCCTAACAAAACCAAGTTTGTTTGACAATAATGTAATGGGTTTCATGCCTGGTGGAATTGTCGACTCAGCTTTTCTATTTTATGTATTGCAACAAATTAATTTATCAGATTGGGCTAGTGATAGCCAACCTCCATCAATGAAAAAATCATTTGTAAGTGAACAGGTAATTCCCCTACCCCCTCTGGAAGTCCAGCGCGAGATTGTGGCAGAGATCGAAGGCTACCAGCGCATCATCGACGGTGCGCGTATGGTGGTCGAGAACTGGAAGCCGAATTTAGAAATTAGAGATGATATTAAGTTGGTGAACCTTGGCGAATTTATTAGTTATATAAGTGGACTTACATTATCGATTCCTGAATGTGTAAATGAAAATGGTATTCCAATAATCTCTATTAATAATATTAAAGAAGATGGTTCAATAACTCTTGATGGAATTAGAAAAATAAGTATCCCCAAAAATAAAAAACCAAATTTCTTAAAAAAAGGTGATCTTTTATTTAATTGGCGAAATGGTAGTAAAAAGCTGGTAGGAAAAACAGGTTATTTTGATTTGGAAGGGGAGTATGTTTTTGCTTCTTTTCTTTTAGGTATAAGAGTAAATAAAGATTTTCTAGATCCAGAGTGGTTATGGTACTTACTAAATAACTATCGGAAAGAGGAAAAATACATGCAATTTATGAGACAAAATGTAAATGGTCTTTTTAACCGTGAGGAATTAAATATTTTAGATATTCCTTTACCCTCAATAATTGAACAAAAAGAAACCTTATTGAAAATTAATGAGGAAAAAGAAATAGTAGATGCTAATAAAAAATTAATTGCGTTATACGAAAAGAAAATTAATAATGTTATAGATCGAATTTGGGAAGTATAGTAGATATATTAGAAATATTAGATTACGGATAATAAAATGGCAATTAATAAGATTCCATCATTTGAAGAATATAAACAATGGATGAACCATACTTTTAAAATAAGGAATCTAGGAGCTTACAAATTGCATTTCGAACGAGAAAGTAAATTAATTGAAGAAAGTTTCTCAAACCTTGAATTTTGGAAAACTCTTGTTGGTAATTTGCCTAATTATTATGATGAATACTTTTTAGTTGAGAAACAATACTTATTTTCAAATCGTTCTTATAAACCTGAACTATTAATCAAAAGTTTTCCATCATTGATTGAAAAAACCTATAGAAAAAATGTAATCAACAATAAAAATTGGCCTAACCCACCAAATGTTGGTTGGGTAACCCCAGAAAATTGGTTTTCAAGAATAAATGATATTATACGAACCAAGATTGTAGTTAACTATTTGGAAGGGATGAATTATTTAACGAATGAAATTCAACAAGTTTGTAATAAATATGAAGTAAAATTTGCACCTAAATTTCCACCTAGTTATGAAGCTAGAATGGAAGGCTATTACGCGATAAATTCATATTTTGAGAATTTAGAATTCAACATAACGGATCAAAAGACTGGAAATGATAAACCAATAAATATATCTGTGGAATTGCAAATTACTACCCAAATGCAAGATTTAATGCGAGGATTATTACACACCGAGTATGAAAAAGCTAGAATTAAACGTGGTTCTGATCTTGATTGGGCTTGGAACTACAAAGATGATAAATTTTCCACAGTTTATTTGGCACATATACTTCACTATGCAGAAGGTATGATCATGCAAATTATTGATAAAAATAGGAATTCGGAGGAATAATGAAGAGCGGGTTTATTGAATATTTTGATTTTATACGATTGCCTACTACAATAAGCAAATATATAAGCCAACATATATTAGCTATACCTAGATTTTATGATAAGGATCTTATTGATATTTTCATAAGTCAAAAACCTAATGGGGCTGAATACAATCAACTTTTATTAATTAGTGAGAATCATCTAATTTTTATTTTAAATATTCTCAATAATCCGGAATTTCATATCGTGCCATTAACAAAAGCTATTACATATTTAAAAATTATTCCCACAAAATATAATTTTGAAGATCCTGGTGATGAAGCAATGCTTTCAGTAAGTATCTCTATTGCAGGCGGCGAATTATATTTAGAACCTTTGGTAGCAAGAGGAAATAATTGTGATAAATTGATGGAAGTAACAAAAAAATATCTTATTCCAAATGTGGTAGATATGGCTGATTGATGTGGGCTACACAACAAAATTTCCCTAGTTTGTTGCATTAATCCATAATTCAATGAAGCTTTTCATTGATTTTAATGCTCTTCGGGCCTCATCAATTGATAAAATTCCTCTTGAATGGTGTTTATTTAACAAATCATACGTGTCTAACATTTCTTGAAATGAATTAAATAAAATATCTTTCACCCCAAGATCTTTTATGTAAGTTTCAACAACATAATTCAATCTTTCTCGACGAAAGATTTTATCAGCTTTCTCTGGTTTTTTTTTAGGTATAAAAAATGCTGAATCCCTTACCTTTTCATCTGGAGCAAGTATCGAAAAGAAATGATCATACACTTGCCGCATTAAGACTAAAGCAGGTCTTCTAGGATCTGCATTCGTTGCGTAATATACTTGTCCTAATTCTTTGTAAGTATTCGCTAGTACTGGATCATATTTCGAAAGCTTTTGTTCAATTTCATTTTCATTAGGTAGGAATCTTGGGGGTGGGTCATAAGTAATGGGTGAAAAATTCAAAGTTAAATCAGGTGTCAGGTATTGCACCTCAGCCAAAATGGAACCAGAAGTGTTTATAAAGATATCACTACTTGCACTTAATGCTGACAATTGATTTTCTATAGGATAAAGCAAATTAGAAATGTTCTGGAAGCTATCCCCTATTGAGTTTATCAATTGAATTCCACTTATAGTATATTGCCTCAATTCTGGATAATTCTCTGATATTTCTGCATATTGTTTATAAATCGGTTTATAAGCAGTTATTACTTCTTTTAAATAACCAGTAAATTGAGAACTATCAATAAATAATTGATGTGCTTCAGAAATATGATCAATGGCTTTATCAAATTCCTTTTCCACATCTTCAGGATTGATATCATTGTTATTATTATCTTCAAAAACAAATTCATCCATTTGAGGAATAACTCATAATTATCTTGACTAATCGATACACTCTCGAACCCAATTCATTTGGCCAACGATGGTTAAAGTGAATATCTAATCTTTCAGCCTGTGAGATTGCTTGTTCGATACCGGGTGAAAATTGATCAAATCTAAGGTTACTGTTATTGAAACTACCTAATATTTTTACCAATTCTCTTCTCAGCCAAGTACGTCTTGTACCATCTTTTCTGTTTAACAACATTAATTTCTTTTGGTCATTTGAATAATTATTAATATCTGCTACATGTAATAATAGCCAAAATTCAAAACAAGGATTGCTAACCGCTAGCGAAATATTCTTTTGCGAACATAGACCCGCCACATCGGAAAGCATCTCGGTTTTCCAACGGTCTACGTCAATGACCAACCAACATTGATCTTGTTCTTCAATTTTAAAATCTTTCAGAAAATTATCAATTACCTCCATGACCTGTTCCGGACTGGATTCGTTATCGATATTCGGGAGTATTAAAATATTTACTTTCTTATTTTTAAAAAAGGATTTTAACCCATCGAAATACTGCTTCTCCGTTTCTTTACCTTCGGTGGCAATAATGATGAGAGAAGAATCACGAACATGCTCAGGCGTGCGGCGAATTCTTGGCGGAATAGACCTTTTTGGTGACATTATTTATCCTCGAGCAAATTACAGTCACCTAAAAATGGAATGGCTCCAAAGCGACCGTGTAAATACCCTTTTTGGATATCTAGATCTTTTCTAGGCGCAAATTCTTCAAGAGAATACAAGGAGGTAACCCCATTTTTATCTTTTTCAACAAACCACACTTCATCCCTTCTTAATAAATTCTGATCAAGAAGATGATCTTCGTGGGTAGTGAATATTATTTGAGAGCTTTTATTATTGGTTAAAAACAATTCAATAAATTTGTATATTAATGCCGGGTGAATACTTCTATCGATTTCGTCGACAAATATTGTTTTATTTTCAAAAATTAGCATTGGAATTAAATCAATCAGTCGTAAGGTTCCATCAGATTCTTCTGTCATATCAAAAGCTATTTTGGAATCACACCCATCAACTTGATGAATGAAAACAATCTTTAACCATTTTGTTGAGCTTTCTTCATTTTCTTTTTGTACTAAATAAAACTCACCTCCTGGTGTATTGACAATTACTTCATTTCCAACATCTATCGTATCAAGATCTTCAATAATTTCGCTTGGAACTACATCCTTAGGATTAAATTTTTTTGTTTCAAGTTGACAAACACCAGTATCAAATTTATGAAGATAATGAGTAATCTCTTTTAATATTTTTGATCCTTTAGCGACGTCAATTGGAAAGAGTTTATATTTTGTTGATGGAAAAACAAACTCTAATTCTTTAAACCACTCAACTATTTTATCAAAATAGTGAACACTATCATCTTCAAAACATTTCATTAAAAATAACTGATTATTTCTCGTACCTTCAGAAAACTTTTGAAGGTATTCTTGTTCAGATTTTGTTTTTATTCTTAACCCGATTTGTACCTTAACCTTATTGTTTGTATCTGTATTGCGTTCAAACAACATTTTTTCAGTTGATTTCTTTATTTCATATAACCATTCAGAATTGACTTGTGAGGGAGTTATTTCAAATCCATATAAGTAACAATTTCCGGAAATATTAATTTCAAATTCAAATTTACTGGGCTTCTTATGTGAATCAGTAATTAATTTAAATGGTTTGATTGAAATTTTTTCGTTCCGTTTGACACCATCAAGAATAAAATCTCTGGCAAACTCTGCAGCTTTGATTAAGTTAGATTTTCCTGAAGCATTAGCGCCATATACCGCTGCACATCGGAGTAAGTCAATACCGGATTTACCAGTTTTTATAATATGATCTTGTAAATTGAGAGAAGAACCTGCAATCATCGATAGTTCTACCTCGTCATTAAATGACAGAAAATTGCTGACCCGGAACCGTATTAACATTTTATACCTCTTAAGAGAAAAATTCTCGTGAAAATGATATATATACAGTATATACAATTAATAAATATTGTCAAGAGCGAAATTATCTCTTGAATAAACATTATGTGTAAGATGATTATCTGAGCGTTATGAGTAATAAAAAAATATTTACCTACACGGTCATTCGATACGCCTGTTCAATCACATTCATCACCTGATCCAACTGGGTTTCATCCTCCAGGGTGACTTCCAGATCACCGGTGCCCCAGTGCCCAACTTTGGAGACATTCCGGGTGATGTGAAAGGGATCATTCACTTCGTCAGGGGGCATATCGACCCAGATTTTCAGTTTGCTGGCTTGCACCCAGACCTCGCAAAAATTCTTGCCATGCCGGAAGGCGATGTAGTTTTTGGTAGCTTTTTCGGTCAGGGTCTCATCGGTGTTGAGCTGGAAAATGCGGGTTCTCAGACTTTCAAATATATCGACCACACTTTGCGGTTTTCCCTGCAGATGGGATTCGACTGTGTGCACCTCCTGTTCTTCTCCATCCGGCTTTTGTATCCTGACTCGCTCTAAACTGGTCTTCTTTTCGGATATGGTATTGGTGGTGATCATTTCATCCAGGTAGAGCAGATCTTTCCCGTAGAGTCGATAGACCCACAGGGAGATATTCGCACCCATGCGGTTGATGGCGTATTTATCGTACTCCGAGAAACTCTCCGCAATTAAGATCAGACGTGGGTTTGACCAATCGATGAACACATCTCTTTTCAGGTTTTTTTGCGCCAGGAGTGTGAAATCGCCTTTATGATCGACCAGCCAATCCAGGTAGAAGAGTCCCTGGTTGATGACATTATCTTTGGCAGATTTTTTGTATTCGATGATGGTCGGGTTGCCATCCTGATCGATCCCCAGCGTGTCGATACGACCCCGCTGGCGGTCCCCGGTGGTCACTTCGGATGCGATGAAACGCACACCCAATAAATCCTCCAGATTCTGTTCGAAGAGTCGCTGGAGGTGGCGCTCCAGAGGAAATGTGCCGGGTTTGATCTGGATGGTTTTTCCCTCGTCGAGTTTGTAGAGTGGCATGCTGTCCCTCCTGGTGGTGGATGATGATTTTTCCCAATTAAGCATGTGTAATTATGTTGATTATAGGGGAAAATGAGGTGAAATTCTATTAGGAAGAAGCCGGAGATTCGGGGAAGAAGCCGTCAACGAATTTTAAACGAATGAGCGAATATCTCCATCATAGTCCATCAAAAAATCACAAAAATCATAGTTCGGTTTTTAGCCATGAGGGTTGAGATTTGAGCTTTGGGCGAAAGAAACACCGGGGAGGAGCGATGGTGGATTACTACATAGCCTGCAGAGGCAAGGATACGATTTTTACAACCGTGGATTTAACACAGGCACTAATCAATCGTGATGTTTTATCTACCGTAGCACATAAAATGCCAGCCATTGTTGCACACCTTTGATGTCTTGACCACGTTTAAATTCACGGACAAAAGGTGTCATGTTTCCGGAAATGTAGATTTTTAATTCAGCATCCATATCAAAAGTCCCAGCTGTTTCAACCGAGAAATGGCTGATAGTAAGGTGGATTACCAATCCACCCTACGCCACTCCGTGCTGAATTAATTTTGTAATGGCCTCGGGTTCCACCTGGCGTTCACGCTAGAGATGTGCCAGGATGAGCAACCCGCTTACACTGAAAGTCCGCTGCTGGCGGTTTTCTTCCGTAACTAATAATTCAACAAACTTCAAATCAGCCGGTCCCCCAGGTAAAATGACGTTTACGCCAGCAACTGTGCTGGTCGAATAATCGGGAGGGATTCTGCCATTTCTGAGTTGGCCGGCATAGATAATCCCCACCCCGCGTCCAACTCGTTCTACTAATCCAATTCGCTTGATTGCATCAGCTAATCTGGGATTGGGTGGTCGTGGTTCCGATACAAGCAGGTTATCAGGAGTGACCCCCTGAACAAAACCACCCGGGTTGCTGATCCAACAATCTCAACAGGCGGTGGTATTGAAGAAAAAAGAGGAGATTTTAATTCAAAAAGCCTTACAATTTATCTATGGAGATTTGCCACTAGACGAATTAATCCCCCAGGAACTTGCTGGGGGAGGGTAACAGTTCATTAAAAGAATGCTTTGTGTATGGCAAGTGGCTTCATACATGGATTAAGTTAGGTTGCTGATGATGATGTACAATAAAGATAAAATCACACGGAAAAGGAAATGATTCCTGCCCAGGAGGTAAACATGATCGTAACAGCATGGAATAATGGCGCTCATAGCCGCAATGGATCTGGCTATGGTTTTAAAGTATCGGTTGCAGATAGAGAT
>Ga0068712_1001273_pt1 | contig 37483 bp, 28 predicted proteins | sample MTBAKSrepl1MetaG_FD_62987 | JGI IMG/M metagenome (GOLD analysis project Ga0068712, IMG submission 62987) | Enrichment culture microbial communities from Arthur Kill intertidal strait, New Jersey, USA, that are MTBE-degrading - MTBE-AKS1... | ecosystem: Environmental > Aquatic > Marine >... | reverse complement strand
GTATTTTAAAGCCCTGCTGCCGTCCCCAGGAGCTGTATTCGGTTTTTGCAGCCCTTGGGCAGAGACCCCCACGGGCAAACTTCTTCGCACGTTGCGGAGAAGTTACGGACAGAGATTCTAAATCCGTGCGTTCACAGGCGCCTCTACCAGATGCCTCGAAGGGCGTCATAGATCAATCGTTGATATTCCATCACCACAAGTCCCCTGTACCGATCCCGCTTCCACCAGGCATCGGACTCAAAATCAGAAAACCGGGAAGGGGATATCATGATCGCCGCATCTTTTCCACCCAGGAGGCGCCTGAAGACCCGATAGGTTCGCCTGGCCTTCCAGGGCGGGACAACAACGATCATGGATCGGACCTCGTTTCTAAGAACCCACTCCCCGAGCGCCTCGGCCTCTTCCCAGACGCTCTCCACAGGCCGGCGGCCTACCATGCATGCGGATTCAGGGACATTGAGGCTTCTCAGGGTCTCCAGGAAGAGATCGCTCGACTCAGGATAGCGACCTCCCTGTTGGATCAGGATGTTCAGGCCGGCCGGCGCCGGCTCCCGGGGGATGTAGATCCGGGGCGCCAGCCCCTTCTCGTAATGCTGGGCCGCGGTCAGACACTGCTCGAGCGGCGGGCCCGGCGTGCACACAATCAGATCGGCCTTTTGGACCGGATGATCCAGGATCAGATGGTTGCCCAGGGCGGTCAGAAGGGGCACATGGTAATAGGAGATCAGCGCATAGGCAACAATCAAGAGAAACAGGAGCCATTTCAAAATGCCCGGTCCCTTAATCCCTCCCTCCTCCGGTTCAATGGGTCTGTTTTCCACAGAGGAAAAGTCTATGCCGTCTTTTGTATCGCTTTGACTGGGCCGGCGATCCGGGTCTCCGGCCGCGTCATGCCCGAGCCATTCTGAGACAAAGCCGACCATGTGGTCGGGAATTTTATTTTTTTGCTCCCTGGCCAATGACGTCTTCATACAGCGCCCCGTCCTACGCACATGAGGTTAGAAAGACTCATGAAGGTCATCATAGCAGATATGTCCTGTTGCTCCAATGAAAAGGTGCCATTCTCTGATCCCGGCACTTTCCCATCCCGTTTGACCGGTGCGGGTTAAAACTTGACCTGACGCCTGCATGTTTTTTATAACCTCCCTCAAGGCACATCTGCAACCTGGAGCGCCTCACGGCCGGGGACATGCCGGGAAGAGGCCCTCTCAAAATGGAAAGGACGGAAACAAAATGAATATTTTGATCGTAGGGAGCGGGGGCCGGGAGCACGCCCTTGCCTGGAAAGCGGCCCAGTCGCGTCAGGCCGAAACGGTTTTTGTGGCGCCGGGCAATGCCGGAACAGCAAAGGAGCCTGGCGTGGAAAACATCGCAATCGACTCGAAGGACATCCATGCCCTGATTGCATTTGTCCAAAAGGAGGGCATCGGCCTAACCATCGTGGGGCCTGAAGCCCCACTGGTGGCAGGGATCAAAGATGCTTTCCAGAAGGTGGGACTGTCGTGCTTCGGTCCCACTCAAGCCGCGGCCCGGCTGGAGGGTTCCAAGGCCTTCTGCAAGGACTTTTTGGCCCGTCGCCAGATCCCTACCGCAGCGTATGCGACCTTTACTGAAACGGAACCGGCCGTGGATTACATCCGGAGACAGGGCGTCCCCCTGGTGGTCAAGGCCGACGGGCTCGCCGCAGGCAAGGGGGTCATTATCGCGCGGTCGGAAGAGGAGGCTGTCTCCGCGGTCCAGGGGATGCTCTCCGGAAAGGACTTTGGCGAGGCAGGAAAAAAGGTGGTCGTCGAAGAGTGCCTTGAGGGGGAAGAGGCCAGCTTTATCGCCGTGGTGGATGGGGAGCACATCTTGCCGCTCGCCACGTCCCAGGACCACAAGGCCCGTGACAACGGCGATAAAGGCCCCAATACTGGCGGCATGGGCGCCTATTCGCCTGCTCCTGTGGTGACGTCCCAGGTCTACCGCCGGATCATGGACGAGGTCATCAAACCGACTGTCGGGGGAATGGCCGAGGAAGGGTGTCCCTACACCGGATTTTTGTATGCCGGTCTCATGATCTCCGCAGATGGAACCCCTCGGGTCCTTGAATTCAACTGCCGATTTGGGGACCCAGAGACCCAGCCCGTCATCATGCGGCTCAGATCCGATCTTATCGATATCTGCCTGGCCGGACAGGAAGGCCGTCTGAATCAAACAGCAGCAGCATGGGACGACCGTGCCGCCTTAGGGGTGGTCATGGCGGCCGGGGGATATCCCATCAGCTACAAAAAGGGCGACAGGATCTTGGGGCTTCCCGATCATGAAAAGGAAGGGATCAAGATCTTTCATGCAGGGACCCGGATCCAAAACGGCGACGTGGTCACCAGCGGCGGGAGGGTTCTCTGCGTGACAGCCCTGGGGGCCACGGTGAGAGAGGCCCAGGCCAGGGCCTATGATCAGGTGAGAAAGATAACATGGGACCGGGCCTATTATCGTACGGACATCGGCTACCGCGCGGTGGCACGGGAGGAATGAAAAAAGCCTGAAGCGTAAAGGCGGAAGCTCAAAGCTCAGAGGATAATTGACTCAGTTTTCAGCTTTGGGCTTCGAGCCGAATGCCACTACCCGCACTTGGTAAACCCGCAGAAGTGGCAGGTCATGCACCCCTCTTCAAAGCTGATGGTCTGGCCGCACTCCGGGCAGGTCTCGCCCAGGAGGCTGTTTTTCTGGCTCCCCTGTCGCTTCACCGGCTGACCCTGCAGATACCGCTTTTCCAGGACCCTGCTGATGGCATCGGGAATGGAGAGGACCAGCCCATCCTTTTGAAACACCGGATGCTCGCCCCCGATCCCCTTGAGCTGCTCCACGATCTTTTCCACTCCTACCCCGGATCTGAGAGCCAAAGACACCAGCCGACCGATGGCCTCGGTCTTTGCAGTGGTCGATCGGCCTGATTTCCCGATGGTGGCAAAGACCTCGAAGGGCCGGCCTTCATACTCGGTCACCGTGACATAGAGGGCCCCCATACCGGTCATCATCTTGGTGGTAAAGCCCTCCAGGGTCTCGGGTCTTTCTCTCACGGCGGTCATGAATCCACTCTCGCGAGGCTTTTTATCGCCGTCGGCAAAGGAGAGGACCTGGTTTTCCTTGCTCCCGTCCCGATAGATGGTCACCCCTTTGCACTGGAGTTCGTAGGCCAGGTCGTAGACCTTTCGGACATCCTCGGGCGTGGCGTGCCGGGGGAGATTGACCGTCTTGGACACGGCGTTGTCCGTGTATTTCTGAAAGGCCGCCTGCATCCGGATATGCCATTCCGGGACAACGTCGTGCGCGGTCACAAAAACCCGCCGATCATCTTCAGGGATCTGCTTCATGTCCCGGATGCTCCCTTTTCGGGCAATGGCATCCATCAACTCCCGGCTGTAATAGCCCTTTTGTCTGGCCATCCGCTCAAAATGCGGGTTCACCTCCAGGAGCCTGTCGTTGTCCATGACATTGCGGACAAAGCTGAGGGCGAACAATGGCTCGATGCCGCTGGAGCAGCCGGCAAGGATGCTGAGGGTCCCGGTGGGGGCGATGGTCGTGGTGGTAGCATTGCGGTAGGCGCACCCCTCCCGGTCCCGGAACACGCTCTGATCGAAGTTCCCGAAAACGCCCCGTTCTTTGGCCAGATCCCTGGAGGCCGCATGGGACTCCTCCTGAATAAAGGCCATGACCGACTCGGCCGTTTCGAGGGCATCTTCAGAATCGTAGGGAATCTGCAACTGGTACAGCATGTCCGCAAACCCCATCACCCCCAGACCGATCTTGCGGTTTCCTTTGACCATCGCATCTATTTGGGGAAGGGGGTATTGCGACATATCAATGGTGTTGTCCAGAAACCGCACGCTCCACCAGACCACCTCCTTGAGCCCGTCATAATCGATCACAGGCCCCTGCTCGGTCGGGATGACGAATTTGGCCAGGTTGACAGACCCCAGGTTGCATGCCTCCAGGGGGAGCAAGGGCTGCTCGCCGCAGGGATTGGTGCTCTCGATCTCCCCCAGGCCCGGGGTGGGATTGTCTTTGTTGATTCGATCCAGGAAAATGATGCCCGGATCCCCGTTTTCCCACGCCTGCTTTACCAGGGCCTCATACACCTCCCTTGCATCCAGAGACCCTGCCTTGCGATCGTCTCTGGGATCTTTCAGGTCATAGGTCTTCCCCCTTTTGGCGCTCTCCATGAATGCTTCGGTCACAGCGACCGAGATGTTGAAATTATTGAGTTCACGGCTGTTTTTTTTGCAGTAGATGAATTCCATGATATCGGGATGATCCACCCTGAGGATTGCCATATTGGCGCCCCTTCGGGTGCCCCCCTGTTTGACCTGTTCGGTGGCGGTGTTGAAGATCCTCATAAACGACACAGGGCCTGAGGCAATGCCCCCCGTGGTCCCGACCCGGCTCTTTTTGGGCCGCAGGCGGGAGAAGGAAAAGCCGGTCCCACCCCCTGACTTGTGGATCATGGCCGCATTTTTGAGGGCATCGAAGATCCCCTCCATGCTGTCTTCCACAGGGAGGACAAAACAGGCGGCCAATTGCCCGAGTCGGCGCCCGGCATTCATGAGGGTGGGGGAATTGGGGAGAAACTTGAACTCGGTCATCATCCGATAAAAGATATTTTCCATCTCCCTTACACAGGCCTCTCCGCCATACTTCTCCTCGGCTTTTGCAATATGGCGGGCCACCCTGGCAAACATCTCTTCAGGGGTTTCAATCACCCGGCCTTCCTCGTCCCTTCTCAGGTATCGACGCTCCAGGACACGGGCCGCGTTTTCAGAAAGCTCAAGCCCCCTTCTGACGAAAATGGATCTGTCCAGACGGATCGGCGTGGTTTTTGAGAGCCCGAATTCCATCAGCTTGGCCTCGATCATGTGTTCGATAATCGGCATGGTGATGGTCTGGAGTTCCAGTTTGGCGATCTCTTCGCGGAGGAACCGGCTGATGTCCATGGCCTGGTCTGCATTAATGGGATTGGCCTGGACCAGAAGATCGGAAAACCGGTTGTCGTCCCAGATGTATGCCCCAAGATCAAACGCCTCATCCCCTGCAACCAAGATCTTTCCCTGCTGTCCCATGGAAGCCTCCTGTTAGGATTCGATAGTTTAGGATTCGCATCTTTGAAGGGGACCGCGGTGTCGCACCGCAAATCCCCCTTTTAAACGTGGCCCCCGGCGCGGTCTCCTTGCGCCGTTGGAGGCGATGATGTATATTCAACGCTCCAACCGACCGGGATCGGTTGGATATTTGGCGGAGATGACGACAGATCCTCATGCCCCACACGCTCAAGACCGGAGAAGGTCAACCGTGGCGCAATCCGGGTTCTTGGCGTCCGGCAGAAGGATGCGCTGTCAGCCCGCCAGGGGATCATCTGGGCCCCTTTATATGCGCAACCGGGCGGGAGGACAGCATACTGGTCTGTGCGACGCCTGTAGAGGGTCCTTATTTTATACACAAGATATAGTGTGTCAAGAAAAAAAGAATACAATATCTGAGCATCGAGGGGGAAGGAGGCTAATCGCTTGAAAATCCTGAACAAAAATATAACCGCGAAATGGAGGCGCTTCAATGGCCTGCTTGCATCCGTTTTATGGATGGCAATCATCCTCGTTTTGGCCGGTCCGATCCACGCCGCGTCAGTCACGCAGGGGGCTCTAAGATATACGCTCGATAATGGGTTGACCGTGATCCTCAAAGAGGATCGCAGCGCACCGGTAGCGGCCATACAGATCTGGGTCAGGACCGGGAGCGCCAATGAGACCGAGGAAGAGGCCGGCATTACGCACCTGATCGAGCACATGATCTTCAAGGGAACCCCTTCCCGGCCTGCGGGGGAGATCGCCAGGGGCATTGAGGCGGCAGGCGGTCATATCAATGCCTACACCTCTTTCGACAGGACCGTCTATTACGTGGAGATTCCGGCTGCCCAGGTGCTTACGGGGCTGGAGGTTCTCCTGGACGCGGTCCAGCATTCCCTGTTCGACCCTGAGGAACTCAAACGGGAAAAGGAGGTGGTCCTGGAAGAATACCGGCGTTCCCTGGATATCCCGGAAAGGCAGTTGGGATGGGACATGATGGCCCTTGCCTTTCAAAAGCATCCCTACAAGCGGCCCATTATCGGATACGAAGAGACCATCCGTTCCTTTGATCGCGAGGACATCCTGGCCTATATGGACAAGTGGTACACCCCCCGGAACATGGTCCTTGCAGCGGTGGGGGACTTTGATGCAAAAGCGGTCCTTGACGCTGTCAAGGCCTTGGTCAAGGAGTTTCCCCAGAGGGCCGGAAAGGAGCCGCGCAGACCGCAAGAGCCCCCTCAGACCCAGCTCAGGAAGCTTGTCAAAGAGGATACGGTCCAACAGGTGTATCTGAACATGGTCTGGCACATCCCGGCTCTGACCCACGACGATATTTACCCCCTGGACATTCTTGAAAGTATCCTGGGTCGCGGAAAGAGCTCGAGGCTCTATACGCGGCTTAAGATGGAGGCCAATCTGGTGTACAGGATAAGTGCGGGCGTCTATGCCCTCAAAGACCCCGGTCTCTTTTCCGTGGATGCCACCCTGGGCCCAGACAAATTGGATGCCGCGCTCGCAGCCATCGGGGAGGAGATCTCCAGAGTAACCGTGGAACCCGTATCAGCTGCTGCCCTGACGCAGGCCAAGAACATCTCAGAGGCCGACTTTGTCTTTGACATGGAAGATATGTCCGGGCAGGCCCGCACCCTGGCCTTTTTCCAGACCATGACCGGCGACATGTACAACGCGGATGACTATCTGAACCAAATCCGGGACGTGACCCGCGCCGACATTTTGCGGGTGGCCCGGGAATATTTGAGGCCCCAGAACCTCTCCATAGGGGTCCTGGCCCCTGAGGGGAGCGCGATCAGCCTGAAGGAAGAGGCCGCGGCAGAGCTCTTTACGCCCCAGGATTGCGCGGCGTCTGGCAAAGCCAGCCAAAAGCCGCAGGAAGCGGAACCTTCCATGGTGGTCCTCAAGAACGGCATGCGGCTCATCCTCAAAGAGAATCCAGACATCCCCGCGGTTTCCATGACAGCGGCTTTTTTAGGGGGTACACGGCTGGAACCTGAGGGTAAATGGGGCATATCCGCCTTTGTGGCCGACATGCTGACTCGGGGGACCCGGAACCGGACCGCGTCCCAGATCGCCCAAACAGTGGAATCCTGGGCAGGGATGCTGCGCGGATTTTCGGGCCGAAATACCCTTGGGGTTTCCGGGAAGTTCCTGAGCAAAGACCTTTACGGGGGGCTGGAGGTTTTGGCCGATGTGCTCCTCAATCCGGTTTTTCCTGCATCCGAGATGGCGAAGGTCAGAGAAGACATCCTCGCCGGCATCCGGGCCAAGAAGGACCGGCCTACACGGGAGCTCTTCGATCTTTTTTATCAGACCCTTTACCCGGATCATCCCTACGGACACCCCCAGACAGGGACCGCAGAGACCATCCAGTCCATCACCCGGACAGACCTTGAGACGTGGTATCGGTCTGTGGCCCGCCCATCCAACATGGTCCTGACCCTGGTGGGGGACCTTGACCCGGACCAGGTGATTCCTTGTGTAAAAACCTTGTTTGAGAATGTTCCGCGGCCTGACGAAAAGCCCCTGGACATCATGGCCGAAACGTCCCTTAAAAAGCCCCGGCTGACCCACGTCCAACGTCCGGGGGCCCAGACCCACCTTATCGTTGGGTATGTAGGCGCAGGGATCGGGACCCGGCTGGACGCCCCCATGGCGCTGCTCCAGACGGGCCTTGCCGGTCAGGGGGGAAGGTTGTTCATTGAGCTGAGGGATAAACAGAGTCTCGCCTATGCCATTGCCGCATTCAGAAATCCCGGACTGGGCACCGGGGCCTTTGGGGCCTACATGGCATGCGATCCCAAAAAAGTGGAAACCGCCATAAATGGCATTTTTGAAGAGTTCAGGCGGATCAGGGAAAAAGGACTGACCCAGGAGGAACTGGACGCGGCCAAGAGCTATTTCACCGGGAACCTCCTGATCGGGCTTCAGACCAACGGGAGACAGGCCATGCAGATGACCCTGGATGAACTCTACGGCCTAGGGTATGACCATCTGCCCACGCATATTCAGGAAATTGAGGCGGTCACCTTGGAAGACGTAAAAAAGGCGGCCCGAGAGATTATCCTCCCGGACCGGTATGTCCTGGTCACCGTGGGGCCCGGTGCCGGGCCTCCGGCGACTGCTTCAGAATAGAAGACTCACAGTAGAGTAGGGGGGGATACCCCCCTCCCTACTCTACTGGCTCTACTGTGAGATATTTATTTTACAAAGACCCTTCGCTGCACGTCGTGTCAAAGCCGCCGCGGGTATTGTAGACTGTGGTCACCTTGAGCCGGTTCGTTTTAAGGGCTTTTTTCAAATCGGTGTAGATGCGCTTCGTCACCCCTTCCTGAAACAGGCCCACCGTGCGGAAGCTGACCATATAGTATTTCAGGGATTTCAGTTCGATGCATTTTCCCCCTTCCGGGTAATATTCGATGACGAGGCGGCCCACGTCTGGGAGGCCGCTGAAGGGGCAGGCCGCGATCAGCTCGCGTGTCTCGGTCTTGATGTATTGACCGGGACTGTCAAAATCAAAGGTCTCCAGAAAATCGGTCCGGATCTTATCCGTACCCTCGCATTCAAAAATCCTTCCTTCGGCTTTGGCCATTGCCGCCTTCTCCTTTCTTTTCCGGGCCGCCGTCAGCCATATTCTCATCAGCCTTTCAACAGCTCAAATCCATTCAAACAAGTCCCTCTCCGCGTCCCTGGCGATTCAACCAACATTGTTTCACGGGGGTGTGAATCATTCAACCCTCACCACAGTCTCACGACCCGCCTTCCGTCGCGCATCTCCCCCCGCAGCTTTTCCATATGCCGGAGGGCCGCAATCTCCCTTTCCAGGTCCGCGGGCTTGATCTCGAGCCGCTGGGCCAGGATCTCCGGCTCGACACCCCCCGTCTCTTCCAGTATCTTGAGGATATTTTCCTGGGTTGGATTGAGCTGCGCGGCCCCGGGCTGGTCTTTGATGGATTTGGCCGTGTACACGGCCCAGGGGTCGCAGGCCTTGGCCGGGGACAACACATCCATATAGCAGTCCTCGCACAAAACCTGCCCGAAATGTTCCCTCTCCTCGCCCGGTTCAATCACGGCGTTACATTTTTCGCAATTCATAGATGCATCCCTCCAATTACTATAAAAACTTGAAATTATGGCTTTTTATCATGGCATAAACCTATTAGCCGCGCAAAGAACGCCAAGGGTGTTTTGGTTCTTTTTATACTCCAATGCCAAAGGCATGAATGGCCCGGCTCTCGAACCTATAACATTATGATAATACAAGATCCCGGCGCCGCACGTATTTTTCTTGATATTTCCGTTCTACCCATATAAATGTCAATAAATATGGCTAAAGTAGCTATCCCACATGCCCAGAATGGTCAAGAAAACTATTGAACTGGATCAGGACCATATCGATATGGCACGCCGGATCTTTGGGGTGAGGACCGACTTACTTTCTTAACAGCTCTGTTTTGGCTAAAGATCTGATATTAAGCATCGATAACGGGACCCAGAGCCTCAAGGCCCTGCTCTTCGATGCTTCGGGGAATCTCCTGTCAAAGGAGCGGGTCCCGTTCACGCCTTATGTGTCTGCCCATCCCGGGTGGGCCGAGCAGGATCCGGATCTCTTCTGGAAGGCCCTTTGTCAGGCCTGCCAAGGCTTGTGGCAGCAGCCAGGACTTGACAGGGAACGGGTCGCCGGCGTGGCCCTCACCACCCAACGGGGAACTGTGGTCAACGTGGATAAGGAGGGACGACCCCTTCGACCGGCCATCCTTTGGCTCGACCAGCGCAAGACCTACGGACTGCCGCCGGTAGGCGGCCTGTGGGGGATCCTGTTTCAAATGGCAGGGGTGAGCCGTACGGTCGCCTATTTGCAGTCCGAGGCAGAGGTCAACTGGATCCGCACGAATCAACCAGATATCTGGAATCAGACGCACAAATACCTCCTTCTCTCCGGCTATTTGACCTACCGCCTGACCGGCCGGTACGTTGACTCGATAGGGTGCCAGGTGGGGTATGTGCCCTTTGATTACAGACGTCTCAAGTGGGCATCAAAAAGGGATTGGAAGTGGCGGGCCGTCCCCATGGACCCGGATCAACTGCCATCCCTCCTCCCTCCAAGCAAGATGCTGGGCACTATCACCAAAGCGGCCGCTGCAGCGACTGGAATTCCGGCAGGACTTCCTCTGATTGCTGCGGCAGCGGACAAGGCCTGCGAGGTGATCGGATCCGGGAGCCTGGATCCCTGGGTGGGATGCATCAGCTACGGCACCACTGCCACCATCAACGTCACCCACGAAAAGTATCTGGAGGCGATCAGGCTCATCCCTCCCTATCCGTCCGCGGCCGAGGGATGCTATTCCATGGAGGTCCAGATCTTTCGCGGCTTCTGGATGATCAACTGGTTCAAAGAGGAATTCGGATATCCTGAACGTCACCAGGCGGAAATCGACGGCATCGAGGCAGAGGCCCTGTTCGATAAGCTGACCCGAGACATCCCGCCGGGGGCCATGGGCCTGATGCTCCAGCCCTACTGGACTCCGGGAGTCAAGATGCCCGGGCCGGAGGCAAAAGGGGCTGTTATCGGGTTCGGGGATGTGCATACGAAGGCCCATCTGTATCGCTCCATCCTGGAGGGGCTGGCTTACGCGCTCAGGGAGGGAAAGGAGCGGATTGAAAAACGGACAGGGATCCCTGTAAGGGATCTTCGGGTGTCGGGAGGGGGTTCCCAGAGCAGGGTCGCCATGCAGGTAACCGCGGATGTATTCGGACTCCCAACGTCCCGACCATTTGTCTATGAGACATCGGGCCTGGGGGCGGCCATCGATGCTGCCGTAGGCCTGGGTCTTTACAGGGATTTCACCGCCGCAGCACGTGCCATGACCCGCACGGGCGACGTGTTCGAACCGAATCTCGAGGCCCACGACCGATACGATGCCCTCTATCGCCAGGTCTACAAGAAGATGTACAGGCGGCTCAAACCCCTTTATAATCGGATTCGCGAGATCACCCGGTATCCAGCATGATTGGTTTTGGGCAATGGGCAACAGAGATTAAAAATGCCTTTATTAAGAGGTGATGCAGGGTATGAAACTATGGTGAAAAAGGTCCTTTTAATCTGCCTGATCGTAGCCAGTCTGGCTGCCGCTGCGTGCAACAAGTCCGAAGGGCAGGCTGGCAAGAAGGATCCATTTGACCTTTGGAATGCATGCTATGTATTCCTTCAGCTTGCGGGGCTTGCCGTGGTAGTCTTCTTTCCAACCGCAGTGACGTGGCTCCCCTCAGTCGTATTTAATTAGTGACCGGACGAAAACCCTGATATTTCCTTTCGATATACACATGATGGCAATTTATTGTGTATTTCAAGGGATGCTTTCTGGATGGCAACGGGCTTTTCACAGGCGCCAGATATTTGGCATTCTGCATGCACTGGACCCTATTCGCCAGTCGGTTAACGGTTCGACAGACCGAGCCACACGCGCCGGCATCGGGCAGTTTTTGACCGCTGCCGCAATCGCCCAATTCATCGCCTCTCTGGTTGAAGACGGACATGACCATGTGAGGCTCCTGGACCCGGGGACGGGGAAACTTCTTCGCACGTTGCGGAGAAGTTACGGACAAAGACTCTAAAATTTCAAGAATACAAATTGGTTGTCGGCATCTTTCATTGCCGGTTCAGCAAGCTGATCCTTGAATTTTTGGTAGTCTTGTCGCTTCAGAAAGAGGACTACGCCCCCTTTGCCGGAATGGGCTGCAATGCGTTTCCCAAGGTCAGCTGACCTTACGAGCCGGGGAGGATGGACGTCATCTTGATCCAGCCCGTACCGGAGTTCACCGGCCTTGTCCAGGAGACGGACATCATCCCGTTTGTAGTACCAGCAGACTGCGTGGACCAGGTCATTGTCCGTAACAATCACCGTGTCCGGTTGGATCTGGTCCTGATGGCGCAGGAGGATGGTCTCCGGGGTCCGGTCCGCCAGCACCTGGTTGGGGAGGACCGCATGCACGCTCAAGAGGAGGGGAAGGGGGGCCAGGGTGAAAAGCGTCAGTTTCCTCCGCCAGTCTGCGTGCATCGCGGCCAAAAGCGCACCGGTTCCCCACGCCAGGAGGCCGACGGCAACCGTTACCCACTTCCAGGTCTCCGAGGGGCTGTATGCCCTCATGGCAAGGATCCGTGTGGACTGATTCAGGATCAGACCGATGGACAGGATTCCCATGAGGATTGCTGCCGCAACGGCCGGGATATTGAAGGCCCGCCGCCTCCCTTTCTCAAAATAGGCCCTGAGCCCAATGGCGATGATGACCAAGAGGGGAGGGAGACAGGGGAGGATGTAGGGGATGAGCTTGCCGCTGCATGTAGAGAAAAAGAGAAAGGGGAGCGCAAACCAGCAGAGAGCAAACCGGAGGAGCGGGTCTTTGCGGTTTACTCCTTTCTTTATTTCCGGAAGGACTGCAGGGAGAAAAACCACCCAAGGGAGGGCACCTCCCGCCAGGATAGGAATGAAGTACCAGAAGGGCTTCGGGTGCTGGCCCGGCATGGGGGAGAGAAAACGGCTGATGTGCTCGGTCCAGAAAAAATAGTTCCAGAAATCGCCTTCCCTCAGGTGAACCAGGACGGCCCAGGGCAGGGTGACCGCGAGAAGGGTCAACAGGGGCATCCAGGGGATACGACCCAGATCCTTGAGACGACGCTCCCATGCCAAAAAGGGGACGATGGCCACCACGGGCACGGCAAAGGCCAGAAAGCCCTTGACCAGAAAAGCGAGGCCGCATGAGGCCCCGAACAGGGCCAGAAAGGCGGTCTGCCTGGCCGGGCGCGTTTCTCTGTGTGCGAAGAAGAAGGACGCCATAGCCCCGGTCAAGAAAAGGGTGAGCATGGTGTCCAGGATGCTGATGGTCCCGAGGGCCAGGACCAGGAGGCTGGTCAGATAGGCCACTGCGGTCAGGAGCGCGGCATCGGATGTTTTATGGAATCGCCTCACCAGGAGAAACAGGATTAGGGCCGTCATCCCCGCGGCCAGGGCGGTCGGGAGGCGGACCGCAAAGGCGTTTTCCCCAAATACCAGGATCGACACGGCGTTGAGCCAGTATCCCAGGACCGGCTTTTCAAAATACCTGACCCCGTTCAGCCGGGGCGTCACCCAGTCGCCCGAGGCGATCATCTCCCGGGGGATCTCGGCGTAGCGGGTCTCGTCCGGGACGGCAAGGGGCCGCCATCCCAGGGGCAGGATGTAGAGCATCAGAAATATGCCGATGACGCCGGCAGCACGCTTCTTCATGGCAGGACTTCCTAAACCCCTTCCTGACAGGAGACCCACCCCTCGCGACCCGGGATCTCCCTGGGAACCATCACCCCTTCGGGAATGACGTCAACATCTGCCAGGAGGTCCCCGAGGGGGACCAGGCGATCTCCCTTGGCATAAACCATCTCAACAAACCGGTCGAAGATCTCAAGGCAGACCATCCCCTCCACCTCTGCATGGATGGTCAGGACACTAAGGCCGTCGGGCCTTATAAGAGAAATCAGGTAGTCGTTGTAGTTGACATCGGATATGCCGTCTCGGCCGATGACCTCGTCATAGGTGGGAAGGGTGGTGGGGACCTGGGGCTGGGGGATCCGCTTGCCCCGGACCACCGGATAAAAGATGCCGTGCCCCCGGCAATCGCTGTTGTAGACAAAGGAAAACTTTGCCTTTTCCATCAAGACACTGTCGGTGGTCCTCCATGCCGGGGCTGCAGAGGCTGCCGGCTCATGCCCTGTGATCCGGGTCAACAGGGTTGTTCCCTGAAGGATGGTCCTGTAGATCTTCTCAGGGGGCATCCGGTCGATCCCCGCCTGCCACTCATGGTGATCCCATGCATGGAGCCCGATTTCGTGTCCGTGACGGGCGGCCGACCGGATCATCGGCCCTGAACGCCGTCCGATAACCGGACCCGGCCAGAAGGTCCCCCGCAACAAGATGTCCCAGCCGTACAGGCTGGCGGCCCGGGTCCGCAACATCTTGAGGAAAAAGCGGGGCCGGATCAGCCGCAACAAATGCCTCCCCATGTTGTCGGGTCCGACCGAGAAGAAGAAGGAGCCGGTCACGCCATGGCGACGCAGGCACTCGCACAATGCCGGGACCCCGTGCCTGGTCCCCCGGAGGGTGTCCACATCGATCCTGAGGCCAATCTTCATGAATCCTGCCCTGTATCAGACGGGGTGTCGCCGCACACCAGGGATTCGCCTGTGGCTATCTCAAATTCGCCGCAGCGGATGGCCTCCCGCAGGAAAAAATCGAGGGTGTTTTCCACGGATGTTTCCAGCTCCACCACCGGGTTCCAGTTGAGAAGTCGTTTTGCATTTCGGATGGACGGCTTCCGGTGGGCCATGTCCTGATAACCCTTGCCGTAGTAGGCCCGGCTCTCCACCTCCCGGAACCCGGCAAAGGGCGGGAACCGCACATGGAGGGGGTGTTCCCTGAATTTTTTCACCAGGAGTTCGGCCAGCTCGCGGATGCTGGCCTCGTTGTCGGGATTTCCGATGTTGATGATCTTGCCGTCGCATGCCCCGCTTTTGTTTTCAATGATCCGAAAGAGGCACTCCACCCCGTCGGAGACATCTGTAAAGCACCGCTTCTGGTTGCCCGAGTCGATGAGCTGGATAGGAGAACCCTCCACCAGGTTCAGGATCAACTGGGTAATGGCCCGGGAACTCCCGATGCGGGCCGACATGAGACTGTCCAGCCGGGGACCGATCCAGTTGAAGGGCCGAAACAGGGTGAACTGGAGGCCCTTCTGGGCGCCATAGGCCCAGATCACCCGGTCCAAGAGCTGCTTGCAGCACGAATAGATCCATCGCTGCATCCGGATGGGCCCCAGGATCAGTCGCGAATGGTCCTCATCAAAATCCACGTCGTCGCACATCCCGTAGACCTCAGATGTGGAGGGGAAGATGATCCGTTTCCCGTATTTTACGCAATACCGCACCACCCGGAGGTTTTCCTCGAAATCAAGCTCGAAGACCTTGAGGGGGTTCCGGGTGTACTCGATGGGCGTGGCAATGGCCACCAGGGGGATGACCATGTCGCACTTTCGGATGTGGTACTCAATCCACTCCCGGTGGATGGAGATGTCCCCCTCGTCAAAGTGGAACTGCGGATTATCCAGGAGCCGCTGGATATAGTCGGAGCGGAGGTCCATGCCGTGCACCTCATATCGCCCGCTCTCCAACAGCCGCTCGCTCAGGGCGTTTCCAATGAAGCCATCCACCCCCAGAATAAGGACGTGCTTTTTCCGCATGGCCTCGGCCCGAGCGGCCGCGCGTTCCCCAAAGGACATGCCCTCCACCAGGCTCAGCTCCGCGGCCAGTTGGGTCCCGCTCATATATACGCCCCCATCCGTCTGGCCGAAATCCACCTGTACGGCGCCCTCTGCACAGGCAATCACCAGGGGGGCCACAGAGAGGACAGCCCCGGGTTTGGCTTCCTGATCCGCGTTTAGAACCTCGGAAACAGACCAAAAGAGACATTTGCGGTCGCCCACATAGCTGAAGGCCCCGGGATACGGAAGGGTGACGGCCCGGACCAGGTTGCGGACCTGTTCGGCCGACCGGGTCCAGTCGATCTGGCCGTCTTCCGGAGACCGGCCCCCGAAATAGGTGGCCTCAGAGGGGTCCTGGGGCACACGGGGGGCCGTATGGTCCATGATCCGGGGGAGGATCGCGTCCAACAGCCGGGAGGTCGCTTCCGCGGCCTTGCCATGAAGGGTCCTGGCCGTGTCATCTTTGGATATGGGGATCTTCTCCTGGGCCACAATGTCGCCGGCGTCCGGCCGGGCCGTCATGTAATGGAGCGTGACCCCGGTCTCGGTCTCGCCGTTCACCAGGACCCAGTTGATAGGGGCCCTTCCCCGGTATTTGGGCAGGAGGGACCCGTGGAGATTGAGGCAACCTCTGGGCGGGATGTCCAGAATGGGAGGTTTCACCAGGCGGCGGTAGTAAAAGGAAAAGAGGATGTCGGGCGCCATGTCCCGGATCCGCTGGACCCAGAGGGGATGGTTGATGTCTTCGGGGGCATGGACCGGGATGTGGCGGGAGGCGGCCAACTGGGCCGCCGATTCAAACCAGATGGCCTCGCCGGGCGCATCTGTGTGGGTGAATACAGAGAGAATCTCAATGTCGTTTCGGAGCAGGGCCTCGATCCCCCTGCATCCTATGGCGTGATAGGCCAAAACCACTGCTTTCATGTGCATATCCTTATGTTTTCAGTTCACTGTTTCCCACGATCTCCTCCACAAAGTACCTGGGCCGGGCCCGCACGTCGCTGTATATCCGGCCGATGTATTCCCCCAACAGTCCCATGGCCAAAAACTGGGCCCCGATAAAGATGAAAAGGATGGCAAAGAGGGTGAAGACCCCGGCAGCGGCCCAGTCTGGGCCGTAAATCAACCGCATGATAAACAGAAAGAGGCCGAAGCCCATCCCCAGGCCCGATATGGCCACGCCCAGAACATTCAATAAACGGAGGGGAAAGGTCGTCATGCTGGTCAAGAGGTCGAACTGGAGGTTGATGAGTTTCCAGAGCCCGTATTTGGAGTCGCCGGCCGACCGGCTGGCATGGTGGACGGGGATCTCGGTGGTGCGGGCAGCAAAGGTGTTGGCCAGGACCGGGATGAAGGTGCTCCGCTCATGACACTGTAGCATGGCATCCACGATCCGGCGATGGTAGGCCCGCAGCATGCAGCCGTAATCGTGCATATCCACGCCCGTGGACATCTGCACGACCTTGTTGACCATATGAGAGGCCGCCTTCCGGAAGAAGGTGTCGCGACGGTTCGTACGGACCGTGCCTACCACGTCAAATCCCTCTTCTGCCTTGGCCACCAGTCTGGGAATCTCCTCGGGCGGGTTCTGCAGATCGGCATCCAGGGTCACCACAATGTCGCCCTTTGTGCGGGCGAACCCGGCCATGATGGCCGCGTGCTGACCGTAGTTGCGGTTGAGGAGGAGGCCGACGATCTGGCCTGGGCGCCGGGTCGCTGCCTCCTTGATCATCTCCCGTGACCGGTCGGCGCTCCCGTCATCCACCAGGATGATCTCAAACGGCCGATCCAGACCGTTGCATGCCGTGAGACACCGATCCACGAGTTCACGGAGGTTCTTTTCCTCGTTGAAAACGGGGATCACCAGAGAGATGCTGGACCCTGGATGCTGGATCCTGGATGCTGAATTGATTTCCATCGCTCCTTCATATCGCAGAAATCCGTTGGTTCTGCGACCATTTTTTCTTCTCTCTCACTGCATGCGGTTATGCCCGCATCACCGGCTCAAGATATTTTTGACGGCCTTCACCACGTCGTCTACATCGGCAAAGGTCATGTCCGGAAACAGGGGAAGGGAGCATATCCGGTCCGAGTTCCATTCGGTGTTGGGGAGCATGCCGGGCTTCATGCCCATGGTCTCCCGGTAGTATTTCTGGAGATGAACGGCCCGGAAATGGAGCCCTGTCCCGATGTTTCGCTCCTTGAGGCGGGCCATGAAATCATCCCGGCCGAGCCCTGCCTGGTCTGTGTCCAAGCGCATCACAAAGAGGTGCCAGGCATGGTGCGTGGTGTCGGACGGGGTCGCCAGGGGGAGGATCTCGTCCACCCCTGAGAACCGTTCACGGTATCTCATGGCGAGGGCTTCCCGCTTCCGGTTGAAATCATCGACCCGGGCCAGCTGCCCCAGACCCAAAACAGCCGATATATCCGTCATGTTGTATTTATATCCCGGCTCCCACACCTCGGCCTGGGGGGCCCGGCCCTGGGTCTCCCGGTCATAGGCGTCCACCCCGAGGCCGTGGAATTTGAGGCGGTTGACACGCTCTGCCAAGTCGGGATCATGGGTACAGAACATGCCGCCCTCGGCCGTGGTGATGTTCTTGATAGGGTGAAAGGAAAAAATTCCGGTCCCTTCTGCGCCCACCTGTCTCCCTTTGTAGTGGGTCCCCAGGGCGTGGGCTGCATCCTCCACCATGGGGACCCCGCTTTTCGCACTGATCTGCTTCAGTTCCGCCATGGGCGCCGCGGCCCCTGCAAAGTGGACCGGAACGATCAGCCGGGTCCTGGGGGTAAGGGCCTTTTCCACCGCATCCGGCAGGACCATCAGGGTATCCCGGTCAATGTCCACGAATACAGGAGTGGCCCCTGCCAGGACGATCAGGTTGACGGTGGAGACCCAGGTCATGGCAGGTGTGATGACCTCGTCTCCAGGGCCGATCCCCATGGCCTTCAAGACCAGATGCATCCCGGCGGTGGCCGAGGAGAGGGCGATGGCCTGTGGGCATCCCACATATTCCTTGAACGCGTCTTCAAATGCCGCGGTCCTGGGGCCTGTGGTGATCCAGCCTGACCGAAGGACCTCCCCCACGGCCGCGATCTCCGCCTCTGAGATAGACGGCCTGGAAAATGGAAGGAATGTCGTTCTCATGAGGCGCTCCGGGTGATGAGGAAGACCCCTACGCAGATGACCAGGATGCCGGCCCAGCGCACGGGCGTCAAGGCCTCCTGAAAAAAGATCTGCCCGGCAAAGGCGGCCACGATGTACCCCACGCTCAGAAGGGGATAGGCATAACTGACCTCCACACGGGAGAGTGCCATGAGCCACACCAGAACGCTCACCACATAACAGAGGAGACCGGCAAGGACGAACGGGTTCAAAAACACCCGGGCCCCCACGGGGAGTATGTTTTCGAGCGAAAATGCAAAATGCCCGATGGTCCGCATCCCCTGTTTGAGGGCGATCTGTGCAAAGGCGTTCAGCAGGACCCCCAGGAGGATCAGGGGCAGATATCGGTTCATGGCGAATGGCTCCTCAAGTTGGGCAACGTGGGCTAAAATATTGAATCATATGAAATCAACACCACAGATAAAACCCTGACGGGTAAATTCCGCCTGCGGAGTTCAGGCCTCAGCCTTTTATTCCAGCTTATCGATATGGTATGTCAATACGCAATCCGGGTTGTTAAAGTCAAGTCATCTTTGCATTCGATAGACCGCCTCCATCTCATCGGCCGCCCGGTCCCAGGTGTGCCGGAGGGCCGTAACGCTGGCCGCTTCCCCCATTTTCATGCGACGTTGGGGGCTTAAAAGGAAAGCGATTTTTTCGGCAAGATCTGCAGGTTGCGCATTTTCCTGCAATATGAAGCCCTGGACTCCCTCTGTTACCAGATCCCGGGCGCCTACCTTTGGGGTGATGATTACCGGCAGCCCCCCTGCCATGGCCTCCAGTACGGCCATGCCAAAGGTATCCAAGACGGAGGGCATGACAAAGATGTCCGAGGCCAGGTAGTAGGCCTCCACCTCATGGGTCACGCCGGCAAAAACAATGTAATTTCCTATCCCCAGGCGCCGTGCTGTGTCTTGGTAGGGGCCAGGATCTCCCTTGCCGACCACCAGGATCTTTACTCTGGATGCAGCCGTCTCTTTTTGGATGAGGTCGGCTACGGCCTCGGTGATCAGGCCGAGCCGTTTGATCTCGAAGTTCATGCCCACAAAGAGGAGAACCACATCCGTCTCTGAGAGACCGTGGCGGGCCCGGATCTCTTTCCGGCACGCCGCCCTGTCGAGCGAAGCGAAACGTTCTTTGGCAATGCCGGGGTGGATGACACGCATGCGGTCCTGCGGGATGTCGTAGGCCTTGAGGAGTTCCTCCTTTACCAGGCCTGATACCGGAAGGACCATCCGCAAGGACGGATCGGCCAATCCCCTTTTTTCCACCCAAGCCATGGCTCTGTCAAAAAGGCTCAGCCGCTTGTTGCGGGTGTTTTTGATCCACCTTTCATGGGGGATCCCATGCATGGTCAGAAGATGCATTCGAAATATTCGGTCATGGCTGTGGACGAGATCAAAGCCTACCCGCCGGATCGCCTTTTCCGTGAACCAGGCAAAGCTGATCTGACGCATAAACCGGGGGAAAGGGAGGATCGGGACCTTGTGAAAGGCGACCGGCGCCTTTCCCTTGCGATACTGATTCGCAAATACATGGATGTCAAACTGCGGACGAACAGCCAGCCGCTCGGTCAGCTCGTATGCAAAGCCCTCGGCCCCCCCTACCAGGCCGTATTTTGGAATAACCACCGCGATCTTCATGTGAGTCTCGTCTCTGAATGCAGCAAGCCGATCCGGTCGGCACGGCAGGTCACCCTTCCGCCGTTCCGGGAGGTTGACAGCGCATGCTGGAATTTTCATGTCATCCTACACCCTTCCCTGATGGGGGTCAAGACAGGTCGGAACGGGCTAAAAGATCAAATTGACGCCACTTTCGTTGACATGCCCGCTGAGTTTCCATATACTCGGCGCGGCAGAATGCCCGCTGGAGCCCTGGACTCAAGGCCGCCTCAACACGGGACATATTGACCCTCGAGTGAATGATTCATATCGCTGTAAAACAGCTATGATAAGGTTTGACCGTGGTCACATCCTCTTTCCGCGCCGCACTTCCCAACAGCAGCCCTGATGCCCCCGGTTGCCTGGGGAAAGCCGGCTTCGTCCTGATATTGATTCTGGGTCTTGTCATACGTCTCGCTGCCTGCCAGAATACCCACATCATCAATCCGGACGGCGTCTATTACATCCACCAGGCAAGGGCCGTCTATTACGGCGAATGGAACAGCCTGACCTCCTGCGCCCTCAGCTTTGTTTCCATCTATCCGTTTCTTATCGCAGGGGCCTATGCCCTGATTCACGATTGGATGACGGCAGGCCAGGGGGTCTCCTGTGTTTTTGGCGCGCTGACCCTGATTCCTCTCTATCTCCTGTGCAGGCGCTTTTTCAGCAGGGATATCAGCTTATTGACGCTCCTTGTGTTTGCCCTTCTTCCTGTTTTCGTGGCTGGAAGCGCAAATGTGGTCAGGGGTCCGCTCTGCTGGTTCTTTCTGACCCTGGGTCTCTATTTTTTCGTTGTATCGGACGAGAGAAACGGCAGGCTTTCCTTGATCCTCTCGTGCCTCGCGTTTGTCGCGGCCGCATGGGCAAGGATCGAGTCAGCCGTTCCTATAGCGGTCACTCTGATCTATCTCCTGGCCGTTCCACAGGAGGAACGTCTCATAAAAGCGGCATGCTTTGTCCTCCCATTGGTCGTTATTGTCTCGGTTGTATTCTGCGCCGGCATCCTCCTTGACAAGCCGTTTATGCACATGCTGCGTGTCAATGAAATCGTTGACAAGCTGTCAGCCCCGATGGTTGTCTATGAGACTTTGAGGGACGGGCTCAGGGACTTGATGCAGCAACCGCTTGAGGGGGTCATGCCCCATTTTCTCCACAAGGCGCGCAATATGGTCTGGCTTGTGGCCCTTGGAACGCTTGTCAGGTACATGCTCAGGGCCTACTTCTATTTCTTTATTGTCTTCTTCGGGTTCGGTCTCTGGGATATGTGGCGCGCCATGCGGGAAGACCGACGGATCGTGTACCTGTCCGGAACCGCCCTGGTTGCCTTTATCCTTCTCTATCTGCACGTCATTCAGACGTGGATGATGTTCGACCGGTTCTGGGCCATTTTCATGCTCCCCGCCTTTGCGGTGATCGGTTTTGGGATGCAAAAGGTCGTCCTTTTCATGAACACCGCGTCTCGGATGCGGATGTCCACGGCCCTTTCTATCGTGTGTTTCCTCATCCTGGTCTGTGTGCTTCCCAAGGACCTGAGATCGCGGGAGGCCGACAAGACGGTCTTTATAGAGATGGGCACGCTTATGGCAGAGAGGGAAGGGAATGACAGAGACATCCGGATATTAAAATCCCTGCGAACGCCCAACTGGGTCCCTTTTTACGCCAATGTGGACTATGAGGGGGTCTCCTGTCCGAGGATCGACTTCGGCATGGATGAGGCGCTTTTTGAGCAGATGGTACTCAAAGACTATGACACGTTTGTCCGGTATCTCAGGGAAGGCGAAATAGATTATTTTCTGTGGGAAGAAAAGGCCTGGCCCGAACGTGGATTTGATCTTCTACAGACAAGGAGCCCTGAGCATTTGAGGGAGATAGGCTCCTGGCTGCATCCTGACGTGGGACGGATGATCCTATACAAAGTTATTCTGGAGGGACGCTGAAGGGCCTTTATGATCAGTGTGATCGTCAATTTCTTTGAAAGGCTCAGGCATCTCCAGTGCTGTCTGGATGCCTTATCCCTCTGTTCAAACGCCTTTGAGGAGGTGGTAATTACAGACGACGGCTCATGCCAAGAAACTGTTGAGCAACTTGGAGCCCTGGTATCCAAATATGACTTTCGAATAACCCATGCCTGGCAGCCCCATCAGGGTTTCCGGGTTGCGGCGGCGCGCAACAATGGGATCCGACATGCACGGGGAGATTACCTGATTTTCCTCGACTGCGATTTTGTGGTGCTCCCTAATACCTTGAAATGCCATCTAAGGGCGGCAAAACCCGGCCGGTTCGTGGCAGGAGGCCATATCAATCTGGATGAAGCCGCCACAGTGAGATTACTCACCACGCCGCTTTCCTCGGAGTCGTTGAAGCGCATGGAGAGGTCATTCCCCCAGCGACAGCTCGTCAAAAGGCATCGCAGATTTATCAAACGCACCCTTCTTATGCGACTGGGCCTCATGAGTCACAGGAAACAGAGCCTGGGAGGTCATTACTCCATCCACCGCAAAGACATCGAGCGCGTCAACGGGTACGATGAGAACTTTAAGGGGTGGGGAGGCGAAGACGAGGATCTGGGGATTCGCCTGGTCAAGGCGGGCATCTATTGTAGGTCAGCTATCCGATATGCAAAAGTTTTGCACTTGTACCATCCCAGGGAGTTAGGCAACAAACACTGGAAGGAAGGACCCAACATCGATTATTTCAACAGAGAAGAGGTCCCTTCTTTTTGTGCTAACGGACTGAAGCAATCCTGAATCGGGTAAAGTCGCCCGTGGAACCGCATCAGAGGGTTTGGATCATCTCGAAATTGCGGCGAACCCGCCGAACGCCCACTGGCTTTAGGGAACACCTTTCATCACTTCCCATGCCTTTGCATGTTTCAGAAAGACGTACCATGCGGAATTGACGGCAATGATGAATCCCGGAATCCCGTCCAGAAAACCCAGCTTCCATACATAGCACTCCAGGAACTTGCCGATGAGATGGGCCGCGCCTCCCCACACAAAGAGATTGCCTGCGGGACCGCGCTGTTGGGCATAGATATCGGAAAAACTGTTTATGGTGTTTATCTGATCCGCGATAGACCGGTAAACATAGTGCAAGATCGGCCCTGAGAGGGCAACCACCTTCCCCTGGACATCGAGCCTGTCATGGGGATCCATGCCGGCCCACGCGGCCTTTCCCCTCCGGACCAGACGCACCTTGCGGTCCGGATACCAGCCGCCGTGCCGGATCCATCTGCCCAGGTATCTGGAAAGCCGCGGCATTGAAAAGCCGCACACGTCAGGGGCCGCCCTGGTGAGGGCGGTTGGAATCTCCTGCGCAAGGGCATGCGAGACCTCCTCGTCGGCATCGAGGCTCAGAATCCACTCAGACCGGGTCTGTTCCAATGCAAATTGCTTCTGAGCGACATATCCGCTCCACTCGCGATAGATGACCCTGGCGCCGTGATTTTTGCAGACAGCCACCGTGTCGTCGGTGCTGCCGGAATCAACCACGACAATCTCGTCTGCAAACCCAAGGCTGTTGAGCAAACGCGCGATTCGGTCCGCCTCGTTCTTGGCGATAATGGCTATGCTGATTGTGGGTCTGTCTTCGGTCATAATGCCTTGGAGATGGTCAATGGGGAGCGCCAGGATGGTTTTTTATAGCGGTTTGGACGTGAGGGGTCAATCAAAAGGATCGACGGCTCGGGTTCAAACGGCTTGATTTTGAGGGGGCTTCCCTTATAATACGCACTCACCAGAAACCAAACCCATGACAGCCGCTCGGGAGGATTAGCCTATCGCAACAAGGGATCTGAAATTTTCCTGGATAACGGGCATGCTTCAGCGCCATGAGGCGCTGATGGTCTTTGTCATGGGCATTGTTCTGCTGGTCCCCTGCATCTGGTGCGAGACCAGCATCACCGGCCAGGACGAGTATTGGCTCTCGTTTCGGACGCCCATGGAGACGCTGGAACGGGGCGAATGGCTCACGCCCTGGGTGAACGGAGAACCCCGGCTCAAGAAGCCGCCGTTGCTTTACTGGGCCATGATGCTGAGTTACCAACTCCTGGGCATCAACCTTTTTGCGGCCCGCATCTGGGGGGTCCTGGCAGGGGCCGGACTGGCCGCCTGTTCCACCCTTTTGTACCGAGAGCTGTTCAGGAAATGCGGGCTCATGGCGGGCCTGATCACCTTGGGCACCATTTCAGTGGCCATAGAGGGCCGGCGGGCCATGCTGGACCTGCCCCTGGCCTTTTTTACGGCCCTTGCCGTCCTGTTGGCCCTCAAATGGGGCAGATCGGGCCGTCCGGGCTGGATCATGGGGGCGGGCCTCTCACTGGGCCTCTCTTTCCTGGTAAAGGGCCCTGTCGGCATCATCCTGTTTGCGGTGGCCGCTGGCGGCGCCCTGCTGGTTTTCAACAGGTGGGACCTTGTGGCCGCAAACTGGAAACAGGTCTTGTGGGCGTGCATCCTCCTCTTGGCGGTCGCATTGCCCTGGACTGTCATCATGGCGACCCTCTGGCCTGATTTTCTCGCCGTCGTGGACAGCGAGGTGGCGGCACGGGGCATCGGGACCGTTCATGTGAAATCCCCTTTTTCTACATTGGGCGGGGCCTTGGGCCTTGTATTCCCATGGTCCCTGATCCTTCTTGCCGCCTTGATCCGGGCCGTCTGCAAGACAAACCACGGTGCGGATCGGAAGGTCCTGTGGCTGGCCGCCTGGTTTTTCGGATGCGTGATCCCGTTTTTCTTCATCCGGTCCTTTGCCCGGTACATGACCCCGCTGATCCCGGCCGCGGCCGTTCTCTGCGCCTACTGGCTGGAACAGGGAAGGGGCCCCTGGAGGAGCACGCTGCTCAAGATATCCATGTCTTTGATGGCCTTGGTCGCGGTCGTCTTCTGCCTTTTCTTTATGTGGTTCGGCTTAGGGCTTCTGATGGCCGTCCTCTGCCTGGCGGGGGTGGGGGCGATGCTGTGGTTCACATTTTCCAACAAGGATGTCCGACTGACAGCGGGATCAGTGGCTGTTCTGTTCTGCCTGATCATGGGCGGCCTTTACCCTTCTCTAAGGGTGAATGCTCTGCCCGAAGACCTCGCGGCGATGATCGGTTCAAAACCTGTGGCGGCCTTTAACAGCTCGCAGCCATCCATGCTCTCCATGCGCCTGAAACGGAGCGCCATTCAGGTCCGTTCCTTTGTTGAGAAAGAACTGCAAGAGCTGGAGGAACTGGACGGATTCGTCTTTGTGAGAGAAAGCGATGCCGATGTGTTCGAAGATATAGCCCAGCAATTGGGAATCCATGCGGTCATGGCCGGCCGGTTCAAAACCTTTTATTCCCGCCAGGCCTGGATCCGGTTCGCCCGGGAGGACGCCACAGCCGCAGACTGGAAGACGGCTGCGGGGAGCCGTTCCCTGGAATCGCTCAAGCCTGCGATCCGGTACTACCGGGTGAGACCGGGAGACGCCTGAAGAAGTTCAGACCCGAAAACCGGGGCTAAAAGGCCCATCCAAGGCCGAAGTTCCAGGACTGATCGTAGTGTTTTTTCCCATTGGCAGGCTGTCCATCGTATTCATAGTTGAATTGAAACGAGGCGAACAGCTTCAGGATCATGGGAACCCGTATCCCGGTTCGGGTCCGGACCACCCAGTTCTCGCTGTCTTGAAAACTGTAAACCAGGTCATCGTGGTGATAGACCTGAAACAGCTTCTCGAAGAACCACATATCGAAGTCGAGGGCCCAGTACCCGGCAAAATAGTCCCGTTCTTTCTTGTTGCCCATGAATTTCATGGGCCTGGAATATTTTTCATAGGCATAGGCGGGCGCCAGCTTTACCGATAGGTTCTTTTGATCGGACCGCCAGAACTGGTAGCCAGCTCCCATGGCAATATTGCCCAGGAGATCCAAGTCCTTGAATTTATCGGTCTGGGCCGTGGCATTGCCGAAGAAAAACCACTTGTCGTCAAGGAAACGCTCATAGGTGGCAGAGCCCAGAGCATTGTCCTTGCTCAGTTTGTCGCTGCTCCATTCCTTGCGGAACTCTCCGTAGAGCTTGACCACATGCGGAAGCTTAAAAACCTTCAGGTTGCCGATAAGATTGTACTTCTCGGTGTTGGTATTTCCGCTCTCCTTGCTGGCCCCGGCCGAAATATCGCCGCTGAATTCCCAGCCGGGCGGCGGTTTGGGCCGGTCCAGGCTCTTGACCTGCGCCAACTGTATGGGCACAGGGGGGCTGCCGTCCGCGGGCTGGAGGATCATGACCCCATCGTCTCCGGCCGTGATCTTTCCCTTGAGGGTTTCCTGGTCTTTTAGATAGGCCTCAAAAGGCTCGTTGGTCGTGAGCGTGGCCACCTCCTCCCATGTAATGCCGATCTCTCCGGCGTAGGAGGTCTTAAAAACCAGCTTCCCGGACGACATGGAGACCACGGCTCCCTGGAGACGGTCGCCGTTTTTCATGATCAGTTCATCGCCTGCTGCGTTGCCTACATAGATCAAAAACATGAGGCCAACTGTCAGAAACGCAATGCCCCTTTTGCGGCCTTTGGAGGTTTTTCTTCGCTGTAACCCCTTGTAGGTCTGTGAATTACGGCGGTCTTCAGTGTAAATGTCGTGCATGGTGCAAAGCTCCTTTCTTCTGGAGGGGCTTCCTCTCCTCATAGAGACAAGGCCTTTGCCTTGACTTTGTTGCAGGTCCGGCAGGCCGGGCACACAAAGACCTCTGGCAAGTCCAGCCGTTGATCCGTATGCAGATGGTGTTGTGTCTTGTCTGACAGGCGTTGGCTTTGTGCCACAAAAAACAGAGGGCTGCGGGGGTTGCTTACCCTGTCTGCGCGGGAATTGCCTAGCGAGGCCTCTTCGTTATTATTTGAGAATAGCACTATAGGCGAATGACGCATGGCATGTCAAGCCGCAACCAAAATGCGCACGCGATTTTCAATATGAGGCAGCCCCGCGTCAACATCCTCTGCGAGCCGCAATTTGCCGTCCCTCCCGGGGGAATCAGAAGCCCTGACCCACACATGGATCATGGTCTGGGGGCCCTTAGCCCTGGATGACGCCCGGTCCGCTCCGCGACGGTTCGAAAAAGCCGCACCAGGACCGGCCGCTCCCGCATGATGATTTTGCCAGAATGAGGATTTCTGTAAAGATGAAAACGCCTGACGGCCCGTTTACTCTCACAAAAATTTATGTTAGCGTCTCGTAAAAGGGAACCCTTGTCTGGAAAAAGAAGATAGCCCCGCTTCCGGCTTGAGCAGGCAACGTGGGCCGGGCTTGTGGGCTGAAGGAGATCCATGAAATCTGGGACCATAAGGCAGATGGAGACCCTCCTTGAGGCAGGAAGACAGGAAGGCGTGTATCCGGGGGCTGTGCTTCTGGCGGCCTGGAAGCGGGAAATGCGCTTTTTTCTGGCTGTGGGAAATCGGACCCTTTCTCCACAACCGCTCCCTATGAAAAAAGAGACCCTCTTTGATCTGGCCTCCCTCACCAAACCCCTGGCCACGACCCTGGCCATGATGAAACTGGCGGATGAGGGGAAGATCGATCTGGATGCCCACCTTGAGGAGCTGCTCTCCCATCCGGCGCCGGCCGATAAAAGGGGGATCACCCCCCGGCTCCTCTTGAACCATGCCGCAGGGTTGGCAGACTGGAAGCCGTTTTATCTAAAACTGGATCAGGTGGACCCTGCCGAACGAAAGACGGTCCTGAGGGAAAAGCTGCTTGCCCTTCCCCTCGCATATCCCCCCGGCACACAGAGCCTTTACAGCGACCTGGGATTTATGCTGCTGGAGTGGATGATCGAGGCAAGGGCCGGGATGGATCTTCCCCGGTTTCTGGAGACGGCGTTTTATGGCCCGCTGGGCCTCGAGGATGCCGGTTTTTTTACTGGCGAATCCCTGGTTCGCTTCAACCGGGATCGTTTTGCGGCCACAGAAGACTGCCCGTGGCGGAAGAAGCTCATTCAAGGGTCTGTGCACGATGAAAACGCCTTTGCCCTCGGGGGATATTCCGGGCACGCGGGATTGTTTGGAACCGCGGCAGCCGTTTATGAACTGGCGAATCTGTTAAGGGAACACTGGCGAGGGGAGAGGAGCGACTTTCTGAAGCCGGAGACGGTCAGGGAATTCTTCACCCGCCAGGACAGGCGACAGGAAAGCACATGGGCCCTGGGCTGGGATACCCGTTCGCCGGTCAATTCAAGCGCGGGCAGCCATTTCTCAAAAGCGAGCGTGGGACACCTCGGGTTTACCGGGACCTCTCTTTGGATGGACCTGAAACAGGACGTGGTCATTGTTTTTTTGACCAACCGGATCCATCCCACACGAAAAAATGAAAAGATCAAGGCCTTCAGACCCGTACTCCATGATCGGGTCATGGAGGCCTTGGGACTGGTCTGACCAATGAAAGGGCGTCGCACGGCTGCCCCCTTTTTTAAGCCATTGCCCGGTCGCGAGCCACTGGCGGCAGGGGCTTCCAAACCGCAAAAAAGGACCAAGGAGGTAGGCATTTTTATGGGAGAAATTCGGAGCACCCTCGATATTATCATGGAAAAGGCCAGGGATGTAGAGGTAACCGAGGAAGACAAGGCGGCCTTCATGCGCCGCGAAGTCGAGGCAAAGGCAAGAGGACTCCTGCAAAAATATGTGGACGGGTTCATTGATGCAGAACGTCTCAGGGAGGAAATTGAGGCGCTTGGCCCTGACCAGCATGAGGAGGCAGTGTCGGCCCTCCGAAGGGAATGCCTGGACCGGCTGACCCCGGATGGGGACAACCGCCCCGTGCTGGAGATCCTTTCCCGTGCGGCGGGGATTGACACGGCGCCTGTTGAAAGCCGGATTTTGACATGCCAGGAGGAACTGCGAACAAAGCGGACGCAACGTGAAGCGGCCCTACGGGAACAGCTAAAGGCCCGGGGGATATCAGGATCTGCGGTTGTGCCCAACATCAGGGCCGATCCGGAATGGCTCAGCCAGTCGGCTGAGGCGCGGGAGCGGTTTCGCCGGGAATGCAGGTCCGCTGAATCCCAAAAGCCGTGAACCTGACAGCAGGCGCCTACCAGTGCCTACGAGAAAAATCGGCCCCCACCGAACAGCAGGTGCGCTGATACCTGATCTCAAGGCCCATTTCCCGGGCCCGCTCAATCACTCTATCCGAGGGGAGGGCCATCCGGTTGACCCCCCCCTCCAGGGCCAGCAGTTCAACCGTTTCATCCCCCCGGGTCCTGGCGCACCCAAGGCTTGTGCGGACATGCGGCATGAGGCCTCTGGCCGCGACAATGATCTCCGCGACCTCCTCTGCATCAGGCGTCCGGACCCCTTCAAAAGGCGTGCCCCGGATAGCCATAAGGGATACGATCACCAACTGCTCGACCGGGAAGCGGGCGATCATCTCAAGGGCCTTGCGCTCGCTCTTGATTTGGCCCCGGTAAAGACCGCAGATAACATGGGGGACCATGGGGAGATCGTTCCTGGCCAAGGCCTCGAGCGTAGAGAGGATGCGGGAGATGCCGAAATCCACATGGCAGACGGTCTGGTAGGTCTCGTCGTCGCCGATTACGTCCAGGAGGGCCTGATCGACCCCCGCCTCTTTCAAGGCCCTCGCCGTGTCCAGGTCCAGAAGGCCGCAATGGATGGAGACATAAAACCCGGTCTGTTGCTTTATCTTTTGGATGGCCGGGATGAAGCGCGGCCAGGGAAGCCGCCCGTTTCTGTCAGATCCGCCGCTCATGAGGACCCCTACACATCCCCTGTCGTGAAACCGCTTGCACAAATCGATCAGGACTTCCGGGGATGTGGCAGTGGGCATGGGCTCCAGGATCTTGGCCCGGCAGTGATCGCACATGAGGGCGCAGCGGGCCCCGGTAATGGAGATCCCCGGATAGGCACCCCTGAGCCCGTTGTAGGAGATCATCCCCGGCAGATAAAAGGTAATCTGCTTCCCGAAGTGCCTCCAGGAAAGCTCCCGGGCCTGCCGGAGTTTTGGTTCCAATTCAGGCATGGCAAGAGATGGACCCCTATCCGTTGAATGTGTCGGCAAAGGGGTTGTTGAACGGCGCGGGCCGGCCCTTCCTCGGCGTGTTGGCCTGGGTCCTCCTGGAAACCGGTTTCGCGTCTCTTTTTCCCTTTTCCGGCTTTTTGGTCCCGTCCCCTTTCATGGAAAGGCCGATCCGACGGCGCTCCAGATCCACCTCCAGGACCCTGACCGTCACCTGCTGGTGGACCTTCACCACCTCGTTGGGGTCTCTCACAAACCGGTCCGCCAGTTCGCTGATGTGGACCAGACCATCCTGATGTACACCGATATCCACAAAGGCCCCGAAGTTGGTGACGTTGGTGACTACGCCCGGGAGACGCATGCCCGGCCGCAGATCCTCCATGGTCTCCACCCCTTCCTTGAAGGTAAAGACCTCAAACTCCCGGCGGGGGTCCCGGCCGGGCCTGGCCAGTTCGGTCAGGATATCCGTCAGGGTGGGGAGACCCACCGTATCGGTCGCATACCGGTTTGGATCGATTTGGGCCCGGAGCTGGTCATTGGTCAAAAGCTCGGCCACGCCCACGCCCAGGTCCAAGGCCATGGCCTCCACAATGCCGTACGATTCCGGATGCACAGCGCTGGCGTCCAGCGGGTTCTCTCCGTCCCGGATGCGCAGAAACCCGGCGCACTGCTCAAAGGCCTTGGGACCCAGACGGGGCACCTCTTTCAGCATCTCCCTTGAGGAAAAGGCGCCATTGGCGTCGCGATGGGTCACGATATTTTTTGCCAACTGGGGCCCCAGACCCGACACATAGGCCAGGAGCTGATAGGAGGCCGTGTTGACCTCTACGCCCACGGCGTTGACGCAGCTTGTGACCACATCGTCCAGCTTCCGCTTCAGGGCAGGCTGGTTCACATCGTGCTGATACTGCCCCACCCCGATCGACTTGGGGTCGATCTTCACCAATTCGGCCAGGGGATCCATGAGCCGTCTTCCAATGGAAACTGCCCCCCGGTAGGTCACATCCAGATCCGGGAACTCTTCCCTGGCCGCCTCTGATGCCGAATAGATAGAGGCCCCGCTCTCATTGACCAGCACCACCGGGATATCTCTGGAAAAGGGCAGGGACCGGACAAAGGCCTCTGTTTCCCTCCCGGCGGTCCCGTTCCCCACAGCAACGGCCTCCACCGCGTAGGTCTTCACCATTTTCCGGAGGGTCTCGGCCGCGGCCTTCTTTGCCCCTTCTGATTTGAATAAAAAGATGGTTTCTGTGTGCAGCAGTTTGCCCTGTCGGTCCAGACAGACCGCCTTGCAGCCGGTGCGGATCCCCGGATCAATGGCCATGACCCGCTTTTGCCCGAGCGGCGGGGCCAGCAGGAGTTCCCTCAAGTTGTCGGCGAAGACACGAATGGCCTCATCGTCCGCCCGCTTTTTGGTCTCAAGCCGGGTCTCGGTCTCCATGGAAATGGAGAGGAGCCGCTTGTAGCTGTCGCGTACAGCCTCTTTCACCTGCAGGGATGCGGGGGACGCGCCCTTTATAAACATCCCCTCCAGGATGGCCATGGCCTCTTGCTCGGGGGGTTCGACCCGAAGGTCGATCATGCCCTCTTTTTCTGCACGCCGCATAGCCAGAATGCGGTGGGAGGCCGCACCAGCCACCGGTTCTTCCCAGTCAAAATAGTCCCTGAACTTGGCCCCTTCTGTCTCCTTTCCCGGAATCACCCTGCAGTAGAAGACCCCTCTCTGCATATAGAGAGAGCGCATCCGTTCCCGTGCCGACTGATCCTCGTTGATCCACTCGGCCATGATGTCGCGGGCCCCGGCCAGGGCCTCCTCCCGCGTGGTCACCCCTTTTTCCGGATCGACATACGGGGCTGCGGCCGCGAGCGGGTCTGTGTGGTCCTCCTGTTCAAAAATGAGGGCCGCCAGGGGCTCCAGGCCCTTTTCCCTGGCGATGGTCGCCCGGGTCCGGCGTTTGGGCCTGAAGGGAAGATAAATATCCTCCAGTTCCGTCAGGGTCTGGGTGCACAGGATCCGCTGTTCCAGGTCTTGGGTGAGCAGGTCGCGCTCCCTGAGCGATTTCAAGATGGCGTCTCTTCGGTTGTCCAGGGTCTCCATCTGGGCCATTGTGTCGCGGATGGATGTGATGGCCACCTCGTCCAGTGAGCCGGTCGCCTCTTTCCGATAGCGGGCGATGAAGGGAACCGTATCTCCTCCCTCCAGCAGCCCAGCCGTGGCCTTCACCTGCTGGAGCGGCAGATTCAGTTGATCCGCGATCCTCTTGAGATGTTCGTGATTCATTCCTCCTCCCAAAAAACAACACTTATGGCCGCCATACGCCCGACAGGCGTGTTTCTTTCCTGAGCATGGTTGCGAACCGGAACGCTCGAGATGTAAAGGGGCAGGTTTTTTTCAAGGGAAATCAGTGCGTTCCAAGAGGGTTGGTCGGGTCGCCTTCTTCCACCATCCGCTTTATGATGGCCCTTTCAGGTTCCGATGGAAGGATCCCTTTGACCGTGGCTTCCATTACAACCACATTCTCCGAATTGGTGAAAACCAGTGCGCCATCTACAGCGAGATTGGCATCAATGCCTGTGATGGTCAGATCACAGAAGACGGTATCGCCTGGATAGACCGGCTTCTTGAATCTGAAATGCATCTCTGTTGCCAGCCAGCCCATTTGCCCCCCGATCTCGGTAAGGAGGCTCGCCACCAGCAAGCCGTGGCATATGGCGCCTTTATAGCCCTTTGCTTTTGCAAATCGCTCATCAAAGTGAACGGGATTGTAGTCGAGGGATATTGCCGCAAATGCCGTGACGTCTTCCTGGGTGAAGGTGCGGGCAATTTGGAACCGGTCGCCAGGCTGAATGCCCTTGACGGATCGCATGCGCATCGATGTCATGAGGTTCCCCTTTCGCCAGTTTTTTGTCCTGTATAGCGGATGGGGTCTTGGATTTCAACGTAAATCAGGCCCAGGTGAGGGCTGTGGGTTGCTGCGTTGGGGCGGAACCCCTTGCGTCAGGGGCGGTTTTCTGATAGGTAGTCCGTTCAGGTTTTGGATCGCCATGTGGGGATTCCGAGTAAGCGTTCACATCTTTTTACGCAGGACAACTCGTGCCAGACGCCCCGGCAGTACAGGTCTGGGCCACGGTTCAACATTCCCGGTTAGACTCTTTGTCCGTAACTTCTCCGCAACGTGCGATGAAGTTTGCCCGTGGGGGTCTCTGCCCAAGGGCTGCAAAAACCGAATCGAGCTCCTGGGAACGGCAGCAGGGCTTTGAAACTCAGTCTGTCCCAGGCCCAAGGACACCCTTTCATGGGACGGTATGTCCTTGCTGCCTTTCAATAAACGGTATCCCGAGCCCGGGGGCGGTCGGCGAACGATCCGGACGCATTTTGTTGCAGCCCTTGGGCAGAGACCCCCACGGGCGGGCAGAACGCTGTTTGGTTGCGGCCGTCAGGCCGCCTTAAAGGAAAAACGGCATGTCCGGCATCACAGAAATCCTACTGATAGCAGCCATCATCCTGGGCCTGTTTATGCTCCCCAGGATCCTGTCCAGGAGCCCGGAGGCGGTCCAGAGATCTCGAGCCCGAAACCGGCCCCTTTCGGGACGGGTACGGGTGGCGATCCTGGCCTCAGCCTTGTGGCCGGCCCTCCTGGCCTTTTTTCTCGAACCATGGAACCGCAGTTGGATGCTCTTTTTTTATGCCGGAGCGGCCCCCGTGGCCTTGCTCTGGGGCATCTACTGGGCATTTTCAGGGTTCAAAAAACAAGGGCGATAACGGATTAGCGCAATGTTGCCTCCATGATCCAGATAACCGAATCGATCGCCATTGATGAAGGGGAGATTCAGGAGACCTTTGTCCGGTCCTCAGGGCCGGGGGGCCAAAACGTCAACAAGGTGGCCACCGCTGTCCAGCTCCGTTTTGATGCGGCCAGGTCCCGGTCCCTCACCCCGGAGGTTAAGAGGCGTCTTGCTGCCCTGGCCGGCAAACGGATCACAGATGATGGGGTCCTGATTATCCAGGCCCAGCGGTTTCGGAGCCAGGAGCGAAACCGCCAGGACGCCCTGGACCGGTTGACCCGTCTGATCCGACGGGCAGCCGTCCCTCCCAGGCCTCGGAAGCGCACCGCCCCACCCGCTGCATCCAGGGAACGCCGACTCAGCGCCAAACGCCGGAGAGGTCAGCTGAAAAAGATCCGGCAGGACGTGCCCTCTCCCGGGGAATAGAATGGGACGGGCAGACTATGCAAGGTCGTGAGCGGCCCGGGACAGCCGATCGCAACCATCCACGATCTCTTCTCCTGTGACATTGAGGGCCGGGGCAATCCGGATGACATTGCCCCATAGGCCGCCTTTTCCCACGAGAAGTCCATGCCGCCTGGCCGCATCGATCAGGGCCACGGTCAGGGTCGGATCAGGCCGCTGTTCAGGACCCGGCGCCACGATCTCCAGGGCCTGCATGAGGCCCATGCCCCTCACGTCCCCCACAAACGGGTATTTTTTCTGAAGATCTTCCAGTCGGCGCCGCAGCAGACGGCCCTGGATCTCGGCGTTTTCAGGGAGATGGTGTTTCTCGATGGTTTCGATGGTGGCGAGCGCGGCCGCCATGGTGACCGGGTTGCCGCCAAAGGTGGCAAAGGTGAGCCCTTTCACAGCCTCAGCGATCTCAGGCGTGGCGATGGTGCAGCCGATGGGCGAGCCATTGGCCGTCCCCTTGGCAAAGGTCATGATGTCGGGCGTTACCCCCCAATGCTCGATGCCGCAAAAATACCTGCCGGTCCGTCCCCATGCGGTCTGGACCTCGTCGCAGATAAACAGGCCGCCCGCTTCCCTCACCACCGGGAGGATCCGTTTGAAATAGTCCTTGGGCATAACGATAAACCCGCCCACGCCCTGGATGGGCTCAGCCATGAATGCGGCGATGCGGCCGTTGGTGGTAGTGGCCAGGGTCTCTTCCAGGTCCTGCACGCAGAGATCGATCAGACCCTTTTCATCAAGCCCTGCCGGCGCCCGGAACGCATACGGGTTGCGCACATGGCGGACATGACTGTCAAAGACCCCACCCAGGCGCCAGGCGCCGTGACCGGTGAGGCTCATGGTGGCCAGGGTTCGGCCGGCATAGGCATGTCGGAGGGCGATCACGTCGCTGTTGCCGGTGTACATCCTGGCGGCCATGATGGCGGTCTCATTGGCCTCGCTGCCGCTGTTGGTGAAGAGGCATTTCTGAAGCCTGCCAGGCGTCAGCCGGGCAATCTTGCCTGCCAGGGCCACCATGGCCTCGTTAATGTACAAAGTCGAGGTATGCTGGACCTTTCTCATTTGTTGGATGGTCCGCTCTGTGACCTCCTCATTGCAGTGCCCTACCGAGATGGTGAGCACGCCGCCGAAAAAATCAAGGTAGCGGTTCCCCTCGATATCCCAGAGGAAATTGCCCTTGGCCCGGTCCACGATCAACGGATGCTCGCCGTAAAGGGGCGTGACCGCGGGAAAGATGTATTGATGGTAATCATTAAGCAGGGTCTCCATCTGACGGGTTGGTTCTTTTTCTTTCATTGGCTTCCTTTCCTGATCAATCAGATGCCAGCGTTCCAGGAAACGGGCGGCATCGATTCCTTTTGCTTGCTATTTGCAGACGATTTTGATCCTATAATATCTTTGTCCGCAACTTTTCCGCACACTGCGAAGAAGTTTGCCCGTGGGGGTCTCTGCCCAAGGGCTGCAAAAACCGAATACAGCTCGTGGGAACGGCAGCAGGGCTTTAAAATACAGTCTGTTCCAGCCCCAAGGACGCCCTTTCATGGAGAGGGATTCCTTGCTGCCTTTCAATAAACAATATCCCGAGCCCGGGGGCGGTCGCCGAACGATATGAACGCATTTTATTGCAGCCCTTGGGCAGAGACCCCCACGGGCAGAACGCTGTTTGGTTGCGGCCGTCAGGCCGCCTTGGGAATTATGATCGAAATGAGGAGCAAACTCAACCGCTAACTGCCATGAAAGCATCCCTTGCTTTTTTTGCCGTTGCCCCCAAGGGGGTGGAGGACCTCCTCGCGCAGGAACTGAAAACTCTCGGCGCCGGGGCCGTGAAGGCCTCGCGATCAGGTGCCTTTTTTGAGGGCGACCTTGAGACAGGCTATCGGGCCTGCCTGTGGCTCCGAACGGCCAACCGGGTCCTTTTGCCCCTTTGCCGTTTTCGGGCAGAGACGCCCGAGGCCCTCTATGAAGGCGTACGGGAAATCTCCTGGATAGAACACATCCGGGCCGACGGCGCCTTTGCCGTGGATTTCACTGCGTCGGGCTCCAACATCACCCACAGCCGTTATGGGGCGCTGAAGGTTAAGGATGCGGTGGTGGACCAGTTCAGAGAGGGCTGCGGCGTACGGCCTTCGGTGGACCTCCTGAGGCCTGATGTGCGGATCAACGTATATCTGTTCAGGGATGAGGCAACCCTCAGCCTGGATCTGTCAGGAGAGAGTCTCCATAGGCGGGGATACCGGGAGGAGGGCGGTCGCGCCCCCTTGAAAGAGAACCTGGGGGCCGCCATCCTCGTGCGGGCCGGGTGGCCAGACATTGCCGGAAAAGGCGGAGGCCTGATGGATCCCATGACCGGGTCGGGCACCCTTCCCATTGAGGCGGCTTGGATGGCCGGAGACATGGCCCCGGGCCTGTTGAGGACATATTTCGGGTTCCTCAAGTGGCGGCAACACCGTCCTGAGATCTGGAAGCGCCTGCTGGAGGAGGCCTGGGAAAGAAAAGAGGCAGGTCTTAAAAGGATTCCCCCCATTGTCGCCTACGATGCGGATCGCGAAGCGGTTCGAAACGCCTTGACCCACGTGGAGAGGGCCGGACTGCGGGGGATAGTGCATGTTGAAAGGCGGAACCTGGCCGATCTGGTCCCCCACCCCGCAATGACCGGGCATCCGGGATTGGTGGTACTGAACCCGCCCTATGGTCGGCGCCTGGGCGAGGTCAGGGACCTGAAACCCCTGTACGCTGGCCTGGGGGCACGCATGAAAGAGCATTTCAGCGGGTGGAACCTGGGCCTCTTTACAGGGAATGTGGATCTGGCAAAGGGGATGGGTCTGAGGGCGCACAAGAAGTACGTCTTTTACAACGGCCCTATTGAATGCAGACTCCTCAATTTCCAGATCGCAACGGAGCGTCTTTATCCCACGACAGGCCCCGTGCCCAAAAAACGGTCTGTCCCGTCTCCTGCGTCTCTAAAGGGAGGCGCGGAGATGCTGGCCAACCGGTTGCGCAAGAACCTCAGACGGCTGCAGAAGCGCTTCGCCAGAGAGGG